>Gold_p2__coassemble_125_pt1 | contig 83234 bp, 56 predicted proteins | sample Gold_p2__metabat2_high_PE_014 | metagenome-assembled genome bin Gold_p2
GTGTGGAGATAGTGGTGGTAAGCAGCGTGGGGATAAAGATGTCTGTGGGCTGGGCCGCCCCCATCTGTGCCCGGTACACCATGATGCTCACCGGAATCAGAATCAGTCCCGACGTATTCATCACCAGAAACATAATCATCGGATTAGTGGCTGTATCTTTCTGCGGATTCAGCTCTTGCAGTTCCTTCATGGCTTTCAGCCCCATAGGGGTAGCGGCATTGTCCAGCCCCAGCATATTGGCCGACAGATTCATGAAGATGCTTCCCAGGGCCGGATGTCCTTTCGGTATGTCGGGAAAGAGGCGGCAGAACAAGGGGCTCAGCCAGCGGCTCAACGCTTGAATCATGCCGCTTTGTTCGCCGATTTTCAGAATGCCCAGCCACAGTGCCAGTACCCCCGTCAGCCCTAAAGAGATTTCGAAGGCATTCTTGGAGGAACTGAAAGTGGCGTTGACCAGTTCGGTGAAAATGGCGGTATCGCCCCCAAAGAGCAGGCGGAAAGACGCTGTAAGAAATGCGATGACGAAGAACGCCACCCAGATATAACTTAGTACCATGGTATCAAAACGTTTTTGCAAAAATACGGATTACTTTGGTAGTTTTGAGCATTGCCTGTTGTTTTTGTACTTCTTCTGTACGATTTATGCCTTTCTATTTCCTAAAAGATGGTTTACTTTGTATAGGTATAGTTATGCCTTGCAGGTACGACTGTCTGGTATGAATTTAAATAAAAACCTTAAATAGAAAAGATGATGGATTTTTTGAAATGGAAAGTAGGAGCAGGTTTGCTCCTTGGCTCTTTGTGGTCGGCCGGTGTGGCGGCTCAGATTGTGAAGAACGAGCGTCTGCTCTCTTTCGAGGAACCGCAGGCTCCTGCCTATCTGGAAGCAACGGCTTCTGAACTGGGCATCAGTGACGAACATTACAAGGATGGCAAGCAGAGTTTGAGCTGGACTTTCGAGCCGGGAGCAGTGCTTACCATGAAACGCGATTTGAAGTTTGAGTATAAGGACCCCACCGGAAAGGATTTGTATCTTTCGGCATTTATCGTGTGGGTGTACAACGAAGAAGCGCAAGACAAGCAGATAGAGTTTCAGTTTTACAAGGATGGCAAGCGGTGTACGTCCTTTCCCTTCGGTATCAATTTTACCGGATGGCGGGGAGCCTGGGTGTGCTACGAACGCGATATGCAGGGCACGCCGGAAGAGGGGATGAACGAACTGCGTATCGTGGCTCCCGATGTGAAAGGCAAGCTGTACTTCGACCACGTGGTGACGGGCAGCAAGGTGGACGCCCGTCAGCAGACAGCCGATGTGCAGGTGCCGTTCGTGAACAAGGGTACGCAAAACCATTGGCTGGTGATTTACGAGCACTCATTGTGGAAACCGGAGATTCCGCTGGAAGCGATGACCGAACAGAAGAAGGCCGAAATGCACCGGATAGAAAAACGTTTCGTGGATATGCTCTATACCCCCTCGAAACTCACCGAAAAGGAACTGAACACCTTGCGGAAGAAGTATGGTTTCTATCAGATTACGTATAAGAACGGCAAGGTGAGCGGGGTGCCTGTATTCATGGTGCGCCAGGCAGAAGCCTACGAGCGCATGATTCCGAATTGGGACAAGGATATGTTTACCAAGCTGGGCGTGGAGATGAAGGAGTATTTCGACCTGATGCGCCGCATAGCCACCGCTTATCGCAATGCGCAGAAGCCGGCCGATAAGGAGGAACTGAAACAGATGTTCATGGCCATGTACGACCACATTACCGACCAGGGAGTGACGTATGGCAGTTGCTGGGGAAATATCCATCACTATGGGTATAGCTTGCGCGGATTGTATGTATCTTATTTCCTGATGAAGGATGTGTTGCGCGAGGCAGGACGCCTGGAAGAGGCTGAACGCACGCTGCGCTGGTATGCCATTACGAATGAAGTATATCCCAAGCCTACGGTGAACGGTATCGATATGGACTCTTTCAATACGCAGACGCAAGGACGCATTGCCAGCATTCTGATGATGGAAGATACACCGGAGAAATTGCAGTACCTGCGTTCGTTCTCGCGCTGGATAGATTATGGTTGCCGTCCGGCCGACGGATTGGCAGGAGCCTTTAAGAAAGACGGAGGGGCCTTCCATCACCGCAACAATTATCCGGCGTATGCCGTGGGCGGACTGGATGGTGCCACAAACATGATTTATCTGCTGAGTGGTACGCAGTTCAAGGTATCGGAACTGGCACATGAAACGGTGAAGCGGGTACTGATGACTATGCGTTTCTATTGTAATCTGCAACAATGGCCGCTTTCCATGTCGGGACGTCATCCCAATGGAAAGGGAAAACTGATTCCCATGCAATATGCGGTATTGGCTATGGCGGGTACGCCCGACGGGAAGCAAAGCGTAGATGCCGATCTGGCTGCTGCTTACCTGCGACTGATTTCGTATACGCAGGCTCCCGATAAGGATGCACCCGATTATATGCCCAAGTCTTCGGTAAAGGAAGAAATGAAGATGAAACAGTTGTTCGAGGCTCAAGGTATCCGCGCGGAAGAGAATCCGCAGGGCAATCTGGCCTTGGGATATGGGTGTGTATCGGTGCAGCGTCGCGACAACTGGGCAGCTGTGGTTCGCGGACATTCCCGTTATCTCTGGGCTGCCGAGCATTATTTGCCGGCCAATTTCTACGGTCGCTACCTGGCTCATGGCAGTATGCAGATTCTTACGGGTAAACCTGACGAAATGGTAACATTCAAGACCAGCGGCTGGCAGGAAGCCGGATTCGACTGGAACCGCATTCCGGGAGCTACTTTCATTCATCTGCCTTTCGAGCAACTGCGTGCCCGGGTAATGAATGTGGATAAATTCTCTGGAATGGAAGAAATGCTTTATTCCGACGAGGCTTTTGCAGGTGGTTTGTCGCAGGCCAAGACCAACGGTAACTTTGGTATGAAGCTGCACGAGCATGATAAGTATAACGGTACGCACCGTGCCCGTAAGTCGTACCACTTCTTCGACGGTACGATTGTATGCCTGGGTTCGGATATTGAGAACCAGAATGCTGATTATCCTACGGAAACAGCTGTTTTCCAATTGGCTGCTACCGATGCGGATAAATTGAAATACTGGGAGGTCTTCCAAAGCAACGGACAGACTTTCCTCGACCCGAACGGGGTGGGCTATTTCATTCCGAAACAGGGCATGAAGAATGTGCGTTTTGAAAAGAACTTCCCGCAAGTAACCATTGGCGAACGCAGCACTAAGCCTACGAAGGGCAACTGGGTATCGCTGACGTTCCAGCATGGCAAGGCTCCCAAGGGCGCTTCGTATGAATATGCCGTATTGCCGCGTACCGATGAAGCGGCATTGAAGCAGTTTGCCAAGAAACCGGCTTATAAAGTGTTGCAGCAAGACAAGCAGGCACACATTGTAAGTTGTCCGGCCGACCGGATTACTTCTTATGTATTGTTTGAAACTCCGCAGGCATTGCCCGCCGGCTTGTTGCAGAAGGCCGATACTTCGTGTTTGGTGATGATTCAGGAGCAGAAAGACAAAGTGCTGCTGACCGTAGCCCAACCCGACCTGGCCCTCTATCGCGGACCGAGTGATGAGGCTTTCGACGAGAACGGCAAGCGCATCGAGCGCAGTATCTATTCTCGTCCTTGGATTAACAATCCCAGCGGTGAAATTCCTGTAACTGTTACCTTGAAAGGAAACTGGCAGGTAGAGGGAACTCCGCTTTGTCAAGTTATTTCGGCAGACAAGAAGCAGACTGTCTTGCGCTTCCTCTGTAAGGATGCTGCCAGCTTTGATGTGGAACTGAGAAAAGTAAAATGATTATGACATTGAAAAATACTTTTCTGGCATTGGCTGCGTTGGCTCCCGCTTGTGCGGGAGTCGCTCAGCAGCGGCCCAATATCTTGTATATTCTTACCGACCAGCAGACGGCTACGGCCATGAGTTGCATGGGGAATACCGATGTGCATACCCCCAATATGGATCGCTTGGCAGCAGCCGGTATCTTGTTTCGTAATGCGTATTGTTCGGCACCACTGAGCGGACCTTCGCGTGCTTCCATGTTTACGGGCTATACCTCGCACGAGATAGGTTTGGCCAAGAATAATATTCCTATGCCCGATTCGGTACGCACGCAAACGCTGGGTACGCTGATGCAGCAGGCAGGCTATGAGTGTGCCTATGCCGGCAAATGGCACGTGCATACGGCTTCCATGCCCGACGGTGAATTTGGCTTCCATACCCTGCATCCGCACAACGATAACGGATTGGCAGAGGCTTGTGTGGATTTTCTGAACCGGTCGCACCGGAAGCCCTTCTTTCTGGTGGCCAGTTTCGACAATCCGCACAATATCTGTGAATATGCCCGCAGCCAGAACTTGCCTTTTGCCGAATTGGCAGAGTTGCCGCAAGACGAATGGCCGGGATTGCCGCCTAATTTCGCCAAGAATCCCTATGATGCCGATGTGCTGGATTATGAGCAAAGTCTGAACTATTCGGCTTATCCTACCCGTAATTTTACACCCGACCAATGGAGACGCTATCGCAGTGCCTATTTCCGACTGGTGGAGAAAGTGGATGCCGAGATAGGAAAGATAGTAGATGCTTTGGACAGGCAGAATCTCTGGAAGAATACGGTGGTGATTTTTGCCAGCGATCATGGCGACGGTATGGGGGCGCATCGCTGGAATCAGAAGTCGGCCCTGTACGAAGAAGTGGTGAATGTGCCGTTTATCGTGTCTTTGCCCGGCAAGAAAAATGCAGGGCGGGAACTGCCGCAACTGGTGAATGCCGGGGTGGATTTCTTTGCATCGGTTTGTGAATGGGCAGGCATTGACCTGCCAGCCCACCGCTATGGAGTATCATTCAAGACATTGGCAGAACAGGGTAATGCAGAGGCAGTTCATCAGCCGTTTGTGGTGACAGAGACGATGTTTGACAAAGGAAAACAGACGCGTGGCTGGATGGTGCGTACACCTCGTTATAAATACGTACTCTATGATAAAGGGGCTTACCGCGAGCAGTTCTTCGATATGGAAAACGATCGGGGAGAGATGCGCAATCTGGCCATTGAGAAGAAATATCAGCAGCAGATTCTGGAACACCGCCAGTTGCTGCAGGAATGGATGAAGCTGCACCACGTGGCGCAAATCCGTCCGGAAGTGCATTTGATTCCCGGGATTATTCCTCAGCAGAACAAATCTCAAAAATAACTCTCAGTAAAAGCAGGAATAGTATTTAAACAGTTTCTAAAAAAAGCCGATGACTCTTTTCCAGTCATCGGCTTTTTTTTTATTCATCGTTTCAACGCTCGAATCAAAGTTTGAACAGCCGTCTGATAGGTATCCAATCGGTTGGCTTTATGGATGGCTTTTTTGGCTTTCCGGTCTGCATAGGGAAGCAGATATTCCCAGAACCCTTTCATCTTGCCCAGCAGTTGTAAATCGCCTCCTTGCAGCCGGTTTCCATAGTGTGAAAACACATCTTGATGCAGAGACTCAATTCGTTCGGCCATTTCTGCTTTGGAAAGAGTCTTCCCCTGCTGAAACTCCAGAGCAAGGGCAGGATTGGCTAATAATCCTCTGCCTATCATAATGCCGGCCAACTTGGGAAAGCGCTCGATCATCCGATTTATATCTTCTACAGTAAGCACATCGCCATTATAGAAGAGGGGATGTCGGCATGCTGTATAAAATGTTTCAAATGCTTCTAAGTCTACCTCTCCTTTATATTGCTGTTTACCGATTCGGGGATGCAGAATCAGGTGCGACAAGGGTAATTCATTCAGGAAGGGGAGTAAAGCCAACGTTTCCTCGTTTCTTTCCCATCCCAATCGCATTTTTACAGAAAACCGCACGGTGGGATATGTCTCAATGGCTGTAGACAGCAGTGTTTTTACTTCTTCCGGGTAAGGCAAGATGCCCGAACCGTTGTGCCTTTTGGCCAGCATTGGAAAGGGACATCCCAGATTGATATCTACCTGCTGATACCCTTTGGCCAGAAAAGCATCCATAATCTGTATGAGTTTTTCCGGGTTGGGGGCGATGAGCTGCGGAATGAGTTTCAGACACCGGTTGTTTTCGGGCTCAATGTCGCGAAGATCTTTCGGGCGCACTTCCCCATGCTCTACTCGTGCAAAGGGGGTATAATAATACTCTACGCCTCCAAAAAAGCGTGCATGAGCCTGCCGATATACGGCATCTGTATATCCCTGCAGTGGGGCAAAATGAATGGGGTATGCGTTGAATGTCATATTATCTATCGTAGTAAGTTATGGTTTTTCCAGGCTGAACACCACCGGCTGGCCATGTTGGCAGCGGATGCTAAGTATCGTATTGCCTTCCTGATTGGTCAGACTTACCTTATTGTTGGCTTTCTGTATCTTCCACAGGCCCTTCAGGGTTATCTGTTTTTCGATGACGCGGCTGGGTTCTTTGGTGGTATATGTCTTTTCACTGATGTTCAGGTTGGGGTCGCATACACTGAACTGCACTTCTTTTCCTGTTGTGCGGTGCATCACCATGGTTTCGGCAGGAAGAGCGAGCAAGTATTCAGAATGAGCCGGTTCCATCGCTTCGAATACGGCATAGGCTGTGGTGCCGCTTTCTTTGTCGGCCACGATATGTGCCTGCTGATTGCATTGAATCACCTCATACGTATCTTGTGCCTTCTGTTTCAACTGTTCCTCAGTGGGCTGAATCCATACCATATATTCATAAGAAGCGTTCTGCGGGGCTTTGCCGTGGTTAATCCAGGCAGAAGAGAAATCGCCCTGCGTGGGTTTCCGGGTCTTTTCATGCAGCGATTGCTGGGTGGCAATCTGTACGTTTACTTCTCCTTGCTTCACGAAATAGTGATTCTTATAGCCATCTTGCAGGTGTATCGGCTTTTCGGCCGTAGCTTGCAACTGTTGTTGCAGGCCCAGTTGGTTTTGCAGTTGTCCTTCTACATAGATGGGGCGTTTGTCAGCCAGAAACAGGCTTTGGAACAAGGTGGTTTCCGTGGGATAATCAGCATTGCTGTTGCTGATGCCGCTGCCGAGGCATATCATACGGTTATCAAAGCAGAACACCGATTTGCGCGCCACGAAATCTTTGGTAAAGTTCTTCATGTCCCGCTCCATCAGCTTCATGGCAAACATTCCGTCTTTTCCGTCCAGCGTAGAGCTGCCCGAAAAATTCTCGACAGAATGGGCCATGGTAGTAGAATAGGGGGCGTCGAGCAATTCGAACGGCAGGTGAATGGTAGTGGTGCCCGGCAGTCGGTTCCAGTCCCATCCGTCTACCTGATAGCCGCTGGCTTTGCGCGAGGGCTGTCCCATTATCTGTGCCGATCCATAGCTCTGATAGCGTCCGTAGCGGTTATCTTTCACATAGATTTCGCTTCCCCACACATCGGTGGTATATCCTTTCAGCGTCACCATCCAGTTGTTGCGGCGGAAGATACCAGCCGAGCCGTAGTTGTAGACAAAGAATCCTTCGGGAGCAGCCGCCGGCTGTATGCCCTGTTCCTTGAAGTAGCGTGCCAGCGGTGTTTCTTCTTTGCAGAGGCGCAGATAGTCGGCTGCCAGCTCATGGTCGAATGCGCGTCCTTTGCCCGAGAAGTCGCCCGACAGTGCCAGGAAAGCAAAGGCGGTGATGTCTTCCTCTCTCATGGTGCCGCCAAACGGGTGACGTCCGCCGATTCCTGTGCCCCATTCATATTTGTTGGAGTAATTGCGCATAGCCAGGAAAGCAGAACGCAGGGCGTAGCGTGCCCGGGGTGTCAAGGCATACGAAGTGCCGTTGGTCAGGTAGATAAACTGCCCAATCATGGCCAATACACCGGTGGTATAGGCCGGATAGAATCCTCCGTGGTGGAAGGTAGTTCCGTCTACTTTGATGCCGCCGATGGTGCCCGGCGTATAATTCAGTGAAGTGGAAATCCAGCGCGAGAGTCCTTTCAGGGCTCTGGAGCGTTCGTTCATGTTGGGTTGCAGCAGCGCAGAAACAGTTTTGGCCATCAGCAAGGTATGCCAACTATCCAATAGCTCATCGCGGCCATATTGATACGGCTTGCGTGTTTCCTGCAGGGCCGACCAGAACGTCAGTGCGCCGATAATCTTGTCTCTTGCCGGATTCAGCCAGATGGCATCGCGCATCAGCCAGGCTGTAGTGTAGATTTTTCTCACCTGATATCCGTAATGGTGGTTGGTTCCCATGCCGCTTCCCCAGGCAAATCCCTGATCGATGGCATAGTTCCACACAGTGAAGTAATTCTTCATGGCTTCCGGAGAGCGGTTGTAGTAGGCATCTTGCGCAAATCCGCAGAACATGGCTTCCAGGTCGTTCCATGACATTTCCCCTTTCTTGCGGTTCAACTCATCGGGAGCCACTATCGGGGCACCGGTAAATCCCTGTTCCGACGGTTGTATGTTGGCCTTTTTAAAGGTATTGTAGGCTTTCTTGATGTCTTTAGGATTGGCAGCTTGCTCTTTTAGCAGGCTGGAAAGTTGTTTTTCCACGAAGATCAGTTCTTGTTCCTGAGCAGGTGTCAGGGTTGGCAGCGGCAGGTCGTATTCATACTGTTCCCATTCCCATACCCGGCACCAGTGCCATAAGTCGCGATACGATAAGGAATTGTTTGTAGGCATCTGATAGTCGGGTGTGGTACGGTCGTTTACCTTTTTTATCGGAAAAGTGAGCCGGTCCAGAAAGACACGTCCGTTCCGGTTGGGAGCCACCACCCGGATGCTGCCCAAGGTCGGTTGTTTCTTCTCACCCTGCATGTGTTTGAAGCCTATCCAGCAAGCCCTCCATCCGGAAGAAACCAGCCGGAAGCCGAAGTGATAGGATACCTGGCCTTCGGGTGTCAGAAATTCAAAGCGCAGAGAGTCTTGCTGAGGCTGTTCGTTGTAAATCCACAGATAGATACCGCTGTTGTTCTGTGCTTTTTCATCCAGCGTCAGCGGAGCGTCTAAAGCGATGTGGAGGCTGCTGCCCGGTTTGTATTTCCATTCCAGACTTTTCAACCCCTCTTTATAATAGCTAGAAGATAGTTTCAGACTTTTCTTTTCAGAACTTTTAAATTGGGCAGGAACCCGTTCTTCAAATCCGAAGAACTGGGGTGATACTTGTGCAGTTACTGTTTGCAGTACACCTCCCAGGCAAAGTGACAGTAAATAACGTTTGATGCGCATAGTTATTTCAGATGTTGTGATATAGGGTTAGATAATAAGCAAAGGTAGTTATTTTTGTTTTTTTATCCATGGATTCATAAGGAAAAGTCCATGGATTCAGTGTTAGAAAACAATAAGTTTATGAATATAACTCCATGGAGAAATCTGGACTGTAGGTTGGTGAACGGTAAGCTACAGGTGTCTGATTCCACAGCTACATCTAAAGAATGTTGAAGCTGTAGCTTGATTTTCTCCCATATGAAGGCTGTGCTCGGTAGTATGTTTCACCTTTCACTGTTCACCATTATTTGTTGATAATCAGCAGTAAATGATGAATGGTGAACGGTGAATGGTGAACGGTGAATGGTGAAAGATAAAAGAGTAATCCCCTAGTATAGAAAAACAAAGCCCGGAACAAATGTCTGCTAGGTGGGGCAGCTGTTTACTCCGGGCAAAGTCTCTAAGCTTGTTTACTATACGGTTACCAACCCGGGTTTTGTCCTAGGTTGCTGTTCAGAATCTGTTCAGGCAAGAGGATGGGATAGAGATACATCTTATCTTCCCAAGGTCTTTTTTCCAGCAATACCTTTTCGTACTTAAAGCTACCGTCCGATTGTTTGGTAATCTTGGTGCGATAAATGTTTTGAGTCTGTTCAATGTAAGGGGGGATGCCTTGTATCGGGAAGGTTAAATAAATGCCGGAGATTGTCTCTGATGTGTTGTAGAGACAGTCTCCGGCATTCACTCAGTAATAATTGAGATGTGTTGTTTTTAGTAAGTATGTTGTACTATTTTCTGATTCATGGAAATCTTTTTTCTAGGAATAAGCAGGAACTGGTGCGTCACTCAGTAGGCTTGTTTCGTAATAATGCGGATATATCTGTAAATTCAGCTATGACTTCTTTGTACCGAGGATGGTCATTTTTTATAATCAGAGTGGCACTATTATACACACCTTCTTCATCTTTTAAAGAAGTTGTTATACTAGTAAAATCTTGTGCGTATTCAAAAGATGTAAACCAAGCATGAAATAATCTGCTTCTAGCTACTTGTTTTCCATCACCTGTTTCGCAAATATATAAAAGCGAGGCTTGGTTTTGTAGAAAGAATTCATAGATAATGGCAAGGATTGTTTTTTGTACGTTTATATCGCGTGGTGACTGTTTGTTATCTGCATTACTTATAGAAAGCTGGTAAGAATCTGATACGGTTAGTATGTCATCTTTCATAAAGTCAATAGCAATTTGTACCCCGTAACAACTCATAAAAATGTAGTATCCGCTTGCTGAGTCTTGATATACATGATAGGGAGTGACTGAATTGATGTGTTGTAAATTCAGTGGTTTCATAGAGAGTAGATGTTTTGGGGCTCTTTCCCGGTTTTTTCTTTGTAGATTTCTTTCAGACGCTTTTCCATCTCGGCTATTCTCTCTTGTTTTTTCTTTTTAGATGCTTGAATTTTTTTCAATAAATCTTCTCTTGTGTAGCTAGGTGTATGCATAAAACTTTTTTTTGGTACAAAAGCAAAAGTATCGACTAATATTGAAATATGCAATAATTTTTTCTTTTTCTTCATATAATAATTTAAAAAAGATTTACCCCTGCCACAGATAACTGTAACAGGGGTAATTTTCTCACAAAGAGAGTTTTAATACATCTTCTTTGATTATTATATGCCTTTTCCTTACGGTTATAGCCAATCTAACTGTTGTTTCACACTATTATTTCCAGAATTTATTCTGTTCCAATTTAGTATTTACATCCAACTCGGTAGTAGGAATGGGCAGGAACTGATGCTTGTCACTGGTGTTCTTGGCATAGATTTCTGCACCGGTATAGCTGCCTCCTGTAGGCCATTGGCCGGGCTTGCTTCCCTTGTTGGTTGTTTTTTCACCTAGTTTGTTGTGAATGGCATCCACGTAGATACCCCAACGAATCAAGTCGTATTTGCGCAGTGACTCAAAGCACAATTCGCGGGCACGCTCATCGCGTACAGCCTGTTGGAATTCCTGATGTCCTAATCCTTCTTCCAAATCACCGATACCGGCACGTTGGCGCACCTTGTTGATTGCTTCATAAGCCAACGGAGTAGGACCTTCGTGGGCCTCATTCTCGGCTTCTGCCAGCATCAGCAACACATCGGCATAGCGCAGGATGGGATAGTTTTCCGGGGTATAGCTCTTCTGTTTGTTTTTGGAAGTTTCCCACTCACGGCGGAATTTACCGCAAGAACGCTGTACCTTTTGTTTTTCTGTCCAATTCTTTTTATTGCCGTTCGCATCTATTTGGTAAGGAGCGATGGTCAATTCCAGACGCTTGTCGTTCGGGTTCTTTTCAAAAAGATCCCATAAGATGAGTGTAGGGGCAAAGAAACCGTAGCCGTAGCCCAGACCGTCGGTGCGTCCATCTTTTTGGATGTTTCCGATGATACCGCCGATTTTTCCATCTGTATAGTTGTTCTGTCCGTCTGCCTCACGGTTCCCGATGAATTCAGCTTCCCAGATAGATTCGTTAAACTCTGTATCATACTTGTCGGCTGCCAAGTTTTTCCAAAGGGCATACACGTCACCATTCAAGTCATGCTTGCCAGACTTCTTCACCTCATTGGCCCAATAGGCTGCTTTTTTATAAGCGGCCTTGCCGCCTTCTCCAAACTTTCCTGCCTGCCACAAGTAGACGCGTGCTAAAATTCCCATGACTGTGGTCTTTTTCACATGAGAGGGTGATTTGTCATATTTCATGTCATCCACCATATTCACACATTCTTCCATTTCGCCGATAATCCAGGCCAAGGCATCTTTATGTGGGGTAGCTGCCATCGGTGAGTTGTTTACATCGGCAAAGGATGTTTTGCGCAGGGGCACTTCGTACCAGCCTTGAACCAATAAGAAATGGTAGTAAGCCCGTAAGAATTTGGCTTCGCCTTTGATGCGCTGTTTTACGGTGTCATCCATATCTGCATTGTCCACGTTTTCTATCAGCATATTGGCATTGTTGATACCCTTGTACAATTCCTCCCAAGTCTGGAAGATGTGCTTGTTACTGGGGTTGTGGTCGTTGCCGTAGACATTTCCGGCCAATGCACCCGGATTACGTTGATAGTAGCTCAAATCATCAATGTTGGAGATAAGGCAGGAATAATTAGCTCCATATACCCATTCCCGCACCAGTGACCAGTAAACACCTGCCAATGCAGAGGTGCATTCGCTTTCATTCTTATAGAATGTTTCCGGTGCCGTAAAGTCATAAGGAGTAGTCTCTAAAAAGTCTTCGCACGAGCTGATGGTTACAGTTGCTGCCAAAGCCAGTGCCGAGAAGCGTATTTTGTTGAATATCTTTTTCATACTTGTTCTTTACTTGATGTTAGATTAGAATGTTACGTTTAAACCTACAGAGAAGTTGAATGAACGCGGATAGGCTGACCAGTCGAATCCAGGATTCAGTACACCTGAGCGAGTAGATACTTCGGGGTCGCTGCCGGAATAGCCGGTAATAGTGGCTATGTTTTCGGCAGAAACATAGAGGCGTGCATTGCTGATGTGCAGCGGTTGCAGCAGTTTCTTGTCAAAGTTGTAGCCCAATGTGATGTTCTTCAACTTCAAGAATGAACCGTCTTCTACATAGAGGCTGCTGTATTCTTTAGAGCCGTTAGCGCGTGCGCGAGGCATATCGCTGGTGGGATTGTCGAATGTCCAACGGTTCACGTATGAAGCAAACATATTGGTGTTCTGCTTGCTGGCCGGATTTTCGAATACCATGCGGTTAGCATTCAGAATATCGTTTCCATAGCTCCATTGGAGGAAGATGTTCAAATCGAAATTCTTGTAAGTAAAGTTATTGGTGAAACCGCCGGTATGTTTGGGTTGTCCGTTACCGATAGCTGTCTTGTCCTCATCGTTGATGATGTTGTCATCGTTCAGATTACGGTATTTGGGGTCACCCGGCTGTGTATTTCCGCTATAATAGGGGATACCTTTCTTCAAGGTATATATTTTGTTGCCTTTACCGTCGGTTGTCACGTCAAATTCGTCAAGTTTGTAGGTACCTTCGTAGATGAAACCATACATCTGTCCGGCAGATTCGCCCACCTTGCTGATGTAAGCAGGCATCTGTTTGTAGTGGTTATCCCAGTTTACTTCGGTACGCAAGGCATCCTGACCAGAGTTCAGTGAAATGATTTCATTGTTGTTGAATGCAATGTTGAAACTGGAATTCCAAGTAAAGTTCTTGGTCTTGATGTTGGTAGATTCGATGGTCAACTCAAAACCTTTGTTGCGCAGTTTACCTACGTTAAGCTGTGCGGTAGAGAAACCAGAGCTGGCAGCAATCTTGGCATCAAGCAGCAAGTCTTTGGTAGTCTTGATGTAGTAGTCCATGTTCACATTCAAGCGACCATCCAAGAATCCCAAGTCCAAACCGAAGTCGTATTGTTCGGTAGTTTCCCATTTCAATTTAGGATTAGGCATCTTAGATAAAGAGTAGCCCTGTGTATATTCACCATCCCAAGGATATTGGTAAAAATTAGTATTAGTAACTAGTTGAGCCATGTAGTCATAGTTGCCGATACGGTTATTACCGGTCTGACCATAGCTCACACGCAATTTACCGTTTGACAGCCAAGGAAGTGCTTCTTCGATGAACTTTTCACGCTGGAACGCCCAAGCCAATGAACCTGAAGGGAAGTAACCCCATTGGTTGCCCTTGGCAAACTTGGAAGAAGCGTCTGCACGCATGGTAGCAGTTACATAATAGCGTGATTTGTAGTTATAATTGATACGTCCGAAGTAAGACATAGAGGTGTTTTCACCTTTAGAAGAAGTTACGGTTGGGGTGGCACCTTTGTCCAGACCAGCCATACCATATGATTCGTTGCTAATCTTGTCTGTCTTGATAGAGTGGATATAGTCTGTATTCTTCTGGAAAGAAAGACCTATCAACGCATCTACCGTATGGCTTTTCTTTGAAAATTTATACGACAGTGTGTTTTCGTTCAGGTAGCTGCGGTGTTCTGATTGATAGAAGTAAGCATTGATACCTCTACTTTGGGTGTTTTTAGGATGGCTGTTACCTGTACGTGTCTGTGAGCCGTTGAACTCTTCGCTCTTGTAGTCGCGGCTACTGTAACCGGCAGAAACTTTCAATTTCAGCCCCTTGATAAATTCATATTGGGCACTGGCATTGAATTGGAAATTGTTGTTCGTCTTGTGGCGATATTCATTACGAGCTGAAAGCACCGGGTTGAAGCGGTAGTCTTCACTCATGTTCACACCTTCGTCATACATTTGGTTTAGCAGGTCAGAGCCTGTAGGTGATACCGGACGGAACGACCATACACTATACATATAAGCAGTAGACATTGAAGTGGTGCCGGTAGAGGGGTTCGGACCATCCTGTACGGTGCTGGCATAGTTGGCTGTCATATCCACTTTCAACTTCTTTGTGATGTTCTGGCTCATGTTAAAGCGTCCCTGGTATTTCTTGAATCCAGAGTTGATGATGACACCTTGCTGGTCGTTGTACGAGAGTGAAGCATTGTACTTCAAATCTTCTGTACCTCCGGTCAGGCCGATGTGGTGGTTGTGTGTCAACGCTGTACGGTAGATATAATCCTGCCAGTCATACTGCTTGGCATTGCGATAAGCGTCGATGTTAGGATATAGTTCTGTGATATAGTCTTCTTCAAACTCTTCTTGGTCGGGCATGATTTCCTGCTGCAAGGCGATAAAGTCGTAGGCACCCATGATTTCGGGGGTGTTTTTCACTTTTCCTACAGTGAAGCTTCCGCTGTAAGTCAGTGTCGGCTTGCCGGATTTACCTTTCTTGGTAGTTACAATCACTACACCGTTGGCACCGCGGGCACCATAGATGGCAGTAGCAGAAGCGTCCTTCAAGATGTCGATAGATTCGATGTCGTTCGGACTGAGGTTTCCCAAGCCGGAAGTTTCAGAGGGGAATCCGTCGATTACATACAGCGGAGCGGTGCTACCTGTCAAAGAGCCGGCACCACGGATGGTAATGCTGTAGTTGTCGCCCAGACTACCGTCGCCAGATGATACCTGTACACCGGCGATACGTCCACCCAGACTTTCGGTAATGTTGCTTACCGGAGTTTTTACCAAGTCTTTCATGTTGGCAGAACCGATGGCGCCGGTTAAATCCGCCTTTTTCACGTCACCGTAACCTACAGCTACTACTACGACTTCTTGCAGTTGTTGTGCATCTTCTTTCAGATCGATGGTAAAAGTAGTTTGCCCTTTTACAGGGATTTCTTGTGTTTGATAGCCAACGAAGGACACTACGAGTGTACCTTTGGCAGAAACATTAGATAAAGTGAATTTACCGTCTAAATCCGTGATGCAACCATTGGTGGTCCCCTTTACGAGTACGGATGCTCCAATTACAGGACCAAAGTTGTCATTGACGGTACCTGTTACTGTTATATCCTGTGCTTTTGCCTGAAGGGCAAAAATCATAGAAAACAGCATGATACTTAATACTTTCAAAAGATTTTCTTTCTTCATAAATATTAAAATCTGTTGGTTAATAAAAAATAGGTTGTTTACGCTTGTTATAATCAGTTATCAACTGCAAAATTAGGACTTTTGTATGTAAATACAACTATCTTTTAGTTCATAAATGGTATAAATTTGTACATCACTCCTAAAGAAAGAGGGGAAGCCTCACGGTTTCCCCTCTTCTACGATTAAATTGATTAAGATCTATTGAAAATTTTAAGGTCAGAAGTTCTGTGTAGTCAGTTTATATTTTCAGTATGAGTCTATGTTTGATATCGCAAAGTTACAGGATTCACCTATACACGGACTCGGTTTTCGTCCGTAATAGGTGTAATTCTGTACATTCGTTACTTCTGTCCAGCGGCTTTAATATCTTTCAGCAAGCTGGATAGTTCTTGTACTACATCCGGATGCTGCTGGGCTATGTTGTGCTGCTCAGAAGGATCATTGGCTAGGTCATAAAGCTGCGGCATCGGGTCGTTGCCCATTTCTGTTTTGGTCCAATATTCCAAGGCAGGTTTGTTACTGGGCTCTATGTATTTCCAGTCATCCAAGATAAGTGAGAGGGTATTGTTCAGATTCTGTTGTACAATATAGGTCTTTTCTGTCGGTTGTTTGCCCAAAAGTACATCCAGGCGATTACGGCTGTCGGGGGCTGAGCCGGCTGGTATTTCATGTTCCAGCAGGTTGGCCAGAGAAGCGTACACATCAATCATAGAGAAGGGGGATTGCTGCTTGCCGGGTTTGATGTTGGCCGGCCAGCGTACGATGAATGGTATGCGGGTACCTGCTTCAAAAGCACTGTATTTTCCGCCCCGGTAGTGGCGCATGGGCTTATGTCCGTTCAGCAGTTCGCGGGCCTGGTCTTGATAGCCGTCGTCAATCACCGGACCGTTGTCGCTGCAGAACACAAAGATAGTATTGTCGGCCAAGTTGAGGCTGTCTAGGGTATGCATGATTTCGCCTACAGTCCAATCGAGCTGTAGAATCACATCTCCGCGAGGTCCCAGTTTGCTTTTTCCGGCAAAGCGGGGATGAGCTACACGAGGCACGTGTACGTCTTGTGTACCCATGTATAAGAAGAACGGCTCATCTTTGTGTTCGCTAATGAAGGCCTTGGCTTTGTCGGTAATATTGTCTGCTATGTCTTCATCGTTCCAGAGAGCAGCTTTCCCGCCGGTCATCCATCCGATGCGGGGTATGCCGTTGACAATGGTATTGTTATGTCCCATGCTAGGCTTCATTTTCACCAGTTCGGGATTCTCTTCGCCTGTGGGCCAGTTACCTACTTTCTCTTTGTAGCTCACGGTGATGGGGTCGGCGGGATCCAGGCCTACTACTCGTCCGTTTTCTACAAACACGCAGGGCACGCGGTCTACTGTGGCCGGGATGATAAATTCGTAGTCGAAACCGATGTCTTGAGTATTGGGATGAATTTCTTCGTTGAAATTGGTACCGCCCTTAGGACCCAGTCCCAGGTGCCATTTGCCTACTACACCGGTGGCATAACCTTCTGCTTTGAACATATCAGCCATGGTAACGCAGGCGGTATCGATAATCAGTTCGGAATTTCCGGGGGCAATGCCGGTATTTTCCTGGCGCCAGGGGTACATGCCGGTGAGTAAGCCGAAACGAGACGGCGTACTGGTAGACGAAGTGGCATAGGCATTAGTGAATTGTAACCCCTGACCAGCCAGGCGGTCCAGATTGGGGGTACTTATTTGTGTGGCACCATAACAACTTAAGTCTCCGATGCCGAGATCATCAGAAATGAGATAAATTACATTAGGCTTTTCGCATCGGGGCACATCGGCTGTTTTCTGTTTGCTGCCGGCACCGCATCCGGATAGCAGAGCCGTTCCGGAGAGGAGGGAGATTAGATGAAAAGGAAAGTGTTTCATACTATAAATTCTATTATTCTAAATTGATAGAACAAAAATAGCCCTTTATGTGGAAAATAAAGGGCTTGTAAAGTACGTAGAATGGGGAAAATTGTACACTTGCTTATTCTTCCTCCTCGTTCTCCGTTTGTTCGGCTGACTTGCAGACATCTTCTGCTTTCCGGTAGGCCAAAGGACTGACGTGGTAGAGGTCTTTAAAGCACTTGGAGAAATAGCGTGAGGAACTGAATCCGATGCGGTCGGATATTTCTGTAATGTTCAGTTCCATGTTATTGCGCAGCATCCAGGCACCTTTTTTCAGACGAATGGTCAGAATGAATTCATTGGGTGTCTGTCCGGTAATAGCTTTTAATTTGGCAAACAGGCTGGTACGTGCCATGGCCATTTCGCGGGCAAATACATTGACGTTGAATTCCGAGTCGTCCATGTGCTTTTCTATGACCTCCATGGCGCGATCCAGAATATCTTTGTCTATAGGGTTGGTAGCCAACATCTGTGCGGCCGTCTGTGGCTGTTTGCTGAATTTCTCTTGCAGCAGGATGCGTGAGTTCACCAGGTTATTACAGCGCGATATCAGCAGGGTAGTGTTGAACGGTTTGGTAATATAGTCGTCTGCACCAATCCGCAGTCCTTCTAGGGTTTGCTCAATAGCGGTTCGTGCGGTGAGCAATACCACCGGTATGTGGCAGGTATCAGAGTCTGCTTTGATTTCCTTGCACAGTTCGGTACCCGACATGCGTGGCATTACTACATCGCTCACCACGATATTGGGCATTTCCTGATGTACCAATTCCAGTCCTTCCATACCGTCTGCTGCTGTAAGAATCTGATAATAAGGGCTGAAGATGTTTGCCAACATTTCTCGGATAGAGTCATTATCTTCTACAATCAGCATTTTTACATGCTGGTTGTGGTGGAAGGGTACCGTATCGGCCAGTTCTGCTTGTAACAGTTGGTCTATTTCTGTTTGTTGCATATCTGGTTGTTGGATAGGGTCGTTCTGCTGGCTGATTTCATTGTCAGAGAAGTGTGCATTGCCTAAGGGCAGGCTGACGATGAAACTGGTTCCTTCGCCCAATTGGCTTTCTACACGGATGGTGCCGTGGTGCAGTTCTACGATACCCTTGGTCAGTGCCAAGCCGATGCCGGTACCTCCCTTGTTGTTAAGGGTACCGTTTACTGGTTCTATCTGATAGAAGCGATCGAAGATTTTGTCTACCTCCTTGGCATCAATTCCGGTACCCGTATCGCTTACATAGATAACGGCTTGATTGTCTACAGTTTTGACTCCCAATGTAATGGTGTCTTCAGGCTTGGTATGTTTCACAGCGTTGGACAGTAGGTTGTTGATGACTTTTTGCATTTGTTTCTGGTCATACCATACTTCCAGCGCATCGGTTTCTTTCTTAAAATTGAAACTGATTTGTTTGCTGCTGGCATATTCTAGAAATAGCAGATAATTTTCATATAGGAAGTCTACCAGATTGTGTGGGCTGACTTTGATTTTCATATGCCCTTGTTCTTGCTTCCGGAAGTCCAGTAACTCGGTAATCAGTTCTCTCAATTGGATGCAGTTCTTATAGATACTCAGCACCTTATTATAAATGCTGGGGGTGAAATTCTGCACTTGCAGCAGCGTTTCTACCTGTGCCACAATCAAGGTAAGCGGTGTGCGGAATTCATGAGAGATGTTGGTGAAGAATCGCAGTTTCGACTGGTTCAGGGCTTCGATATCTAGAATGTGCTTCTGTTCGTATTTCAGTGACTCCTGCAACTTGATTCTGGATTTGTAGATACGTATCAGGTAGCCGATGAGCAGTCCGGTCAGGACGATATAAACCATATAAGCCAATGTAGTCTTGTAATAAGGCGGCAAGATGTGTATGGCTAGTTTTACGGGCGGACAGATGTGGCTGTCCTTATTTTCTGCCTTGATTTCCAGATGATAGGTACCTGCATTCAAGTTGGTAAAGGTGAGGTTGTGCAGGTTATGTGTGCTGTTCCATCCTTTCGTAAAGCCGTCTAGCTTATAGAGAATAACATCTTTATTGGCTGCTACAAAATTCGAAGTGGCGAATTCGATGGTAAACATATTTTGGTCGGCATTCAATGTGATTTCCTTGGTATGACACAAGGCTTGCTTCAGGATACCGGTTTTATCGGCTACTTCTACTTCCTTACCGTTGACGATGAGTCTGGACAAGATGATGTGGTAGGGTTTGGGGGTAAAGTACAATTCCATTTCATGGAAGGATATCATTCCTTGGGTGCCTCCCAAGTAGATTTCTCCGTCGCGGGTCACACAAAGAGCGTTTTCATTGACAGCAGTGAAGGGGAATCCGTTTTCTGCGCTGAAGTTCTGAAAGCGCTGGTTCTCTTTGTCGAAAATAGAAAACCCCTGGTTGGTAATGAGCAGTAATTTCCCGCTGACCGGCGATGCATGGGTTTTGTATATGCAGTCGCTGGCCAGGCCGTTTTTACTCATATCAAAATTTTCGAAAGAATGGCTTTCCGGGTGATATAAGTCTAGTCCACTGCCCGAAGTGGCAAACCACAAGTAGCCTTGGTTATCTTGGGATATATTGTTTACATTATTGTTGCTCAGACTGTTAGGATTGTTTGGGTCATAGCGGTAATTCGTCAGTTCTTTCGTATCAAAGCGGTAGCTGAATACCCCTTCACCGGTGGCTGCTATCCAAAGAGTGCCTTTGTTGTCTATCAGTACATCGGCTACCATTTTGATACTGCGTCCTTCCTTGGAATCTTTGAATAACTGTTGGCATTTTCCGCTGGCAGTGTCGAACAGGCATACGCCGTTTTGGGTAGCTATAATCAAGTCCTTGCCATAGGGTATGATATCTCGGATAATGTCCGATGGCAGCGATTCCGGATTATCTGTTTCCATGCGGTAGTGTGTAAAGCGTCCGCTGCGTATATCCAGACAGTCCATTCCTCCCAGGTGTGTACCTATCCAGATGGTTTCTTTCAAGGCATCGTAATAGAGTGCTTTGATATTGTTGTGTGAAATGCTGTTGGCAGAAGTCCCTGGCCTATACCATTTGAATTCATGTGTCAGGCGGTTATAGTAGTTCAGTCCGCCTCCTTCTGTGGCTATCCACAGATTCCCTTTTTTGTCTTCTACCATGCGTCCTACCACCGGATAGCTCAGTCCGTTCTTCTCTTCCATAGAGTAGGAGTATCGGGTATAGATTTCATATTCCGGATTAAAATAATTCACTCCGCCAAAATAGGTGCCCAGCCAGATAGTGCCTTGCTGGTCTTTTACGATGCACCAGATGGAAGAGTGGGTCAGTCCCTCATGCCGTGCATCACTGGCCGTATGGTTCTGAAAAAGTCTGGTAGCCTTGTTGTAGCGGTTCAGTCCGGTAAAGGTTCCTATCCAGATATTTCCCAGATTGTCTTCACAGCAAGTGCGCACGAAGTTAGAAGAAAGACTATGTGGATTGGCCGGATTATGTGTAAACTGTTCTATCTTGCCATCGGGCAGTACGTGAAACAAGCCATGTTCCCAACTGCCTATCCATAATTCTCTGGCACTGTCTTCGTAGATGCTGGTGATATTGCCTGCTTCTATGGGGTGAGTCAATTCCTGAGTATGGGTATTTAGCTGATAGACTCCTAATCTCGTAGTTCCTATCCAGAGGTTCCTTCCAGATAGATGCATGCTGCATATATCCAGGTCTTTACCAGGCATCTGATAAAATAAATCGAAGTTACGGGTCTCATTGTTGTAGCGGTAGATTTCGTTCTTTTTTCCGATGTAAAGACCGTTGTTGTAATAGATGCTGTTGATTTCTCCTTGAATCAGGGTGGTGAATTTCTGTGTGATAAGATTGAACTCGGCCACCCCTTCGGTGCAGAGCAAGTAGATTTTTCCATTTTTATTGCCCGTCATTCGCAACACATTGTTGCAAAACAGACTGTTTGGATCATTCTTGCGGAGTTTATAAGTCTTAATTTCATCACCGTTATAGCGGTTCAGTCCTTCGCGCGTTCCTATCCATAATAAGCCGTTTTCATCGATATACAGGCTGTTTACCGAAAATTGTGAAAGTCCGTCATCGGTAGTCAGATGGCTGAAAGCTATATTTTGTCCTTGCAGCAATACTGTAAGGATAGAAAGTATCAATACCAAAAATGGCTTTTTCACTATATGCATAAAGCTGTCGTTTTAAGGGTTGCCGGACAAATATAGGGATATTTCGTAAAAAAACTTCCAAGATAGTGTTGCTTTTTCTGGCTTGACAGGGGGAAATGTATGTTTTTTGATGTTCATCGAACTAAAAAGCCTTTTTTTTCGAAGAAAAGGCATTATCTTTGTGCATTATAAATTTAATCTAACAGACATTATTATGAAAGACCTTTTATCTATCGTATCGCATTTTGATTTGCAGGGTACAGTTCATGAAATAAAACCGTTGGGTGCCGGATTAATCAATGACACTTATAAAGTGAACACTCAAGAAGCAGATGCACCTGACTATGTGTTGCAGCGCATCAATCATGCTATATTTCAAAACGTAGAAATGCTGCAGAGCAATATTCATGCGGTAACGTGTCACATCCGTAAGAAATTAGAAGAAAGCGGTGCCAACGATATCGACCGTAAGGTGCTCCATTTTGTAGATGCAGAAACCGGCAAGTCATTCTGGTTCGACGGGGAAAGCTATTGGAGAGTCATGACATTCATTCCGAATGCTCAGACCTATGAAACGGTGAATCCCGAATATTCTTATTACGCTGGTGTGGCTTTTGGTAATTTTCAGGCTATGTTGGCTGATATCCCTGATGCATTGGGAGAAACAATTCCAGATTTTCATAACATGGAGTTCCGTCTGAAGCAGTTGCGCGATGCTGTGGCAGCCGATGCTGTGGGACGCGTAAAAGATGTGCAGTTCTTTTTGAATGAAATAGAAAGCCGTGCAGAAGAAATGTGTAAAGCCGAACGTCTGCACAGAGAAGGTGTGCTGCCCAAACGTGTGTGTCATTGTGATACTAAAGTCAATAACATGATGTTTGATGAGGATGGTAATGTGTTGTGTGTAATCGATTTGGATACCGTAATGCCCAGCTTTATATTCTCTGATTACGGCGATTTCTTGCGTTCTGCTGCCAATACCGGTGCAGAAGATGATCAGAACTTGGATAATGTAAACTTTAACACGGAGATTTTCAAGGCATTTACCAAAGGTTATCTGGAATCGGCACGTTCCTTCCTGTTGCCCATTGAAATAGAAAACCTGCCTTATGCGGCAGCGCTGTTCCCTTATATGCAGTGTGTACGCTTCTTGGCAGATTACATCAATGGAGATACTTATTATAAAATTCAGTATCCGGAGCATAACCTGGTGCGCACCAAAGCTCAGTTTAAACTGTTGCAAAGTGTAGAAGAACATACACCTGCCATGCGCGAATTCATCGCTTCATGCCTGTAAACAACGTACATTAAGAATAGACTTCTGTATGAAAGATTTGAATGTAAAAAAAGTTAGTGCTGCTAATATTCCGGTAGAAGCGATTCCTGCTCTGCTGGACGAAGAAAAAATAGCTTTTCAGCAGATAGCTACTGTGAATTGGGCCGAATTTCCTTATATGCCCGAAGTGCAGTTCCGTATAGCGTATACTCACGATTCTATTTTGCTGCATTATAAAGTAAAAGAGGCATCGGTGCGCGCCGTAGCTGCACACGATAATGGTTCTGTGTGGGAAGATGCTTGTGTAGAGTTCTTCTCCGTTCCGGCTGATGACGGTGTGTATTATAATGTGGAGTGTAACTGTGCCGGTACGCTGCTGGTAGGAGCCGGTGCCGAGCGTGAAAATCGTCGCCATGCACCGCAAGAGGTACTGGATAAAGTGCAACGCTGGTCATCGTTGGGCAGAGAACCTTTCGAAGAGCAGATAGGTGACTGCTCTTGGGAAGTGGCGCTAATAATTCCTTTTACCACATTCTTCTTACATGATGTGAAGTCTTTGGAAGGTAAAGAGATACGGGCTAATTTCTATAAGTGTGGCGATAAACTGCAGACTCCTCATTTTTTGTCGTGGAATCCGATTGATTTACCTCAACCGAATTTTCACTGTCCGCAGTTCTTCGGAACCTTGCACTTGTAAGCGAACAGACCCGGTTGCTGGCCGGCTGGAATAATCAAACAAACAGAGAGGCTGTCGGTTACCTTATTGGTTGGCCGGCAGCCTCTCTGTTTATGATGGTTTTTTCTGGAGGAATTAATCCACCAAAGCAAAATCCAACTGCTTCTTTTCGAGATTGGCGCGTGCCACCTTTACCGTGATGGAGTCGCCTAAACTGTAGGTGTGTTTCTTACGACGTCCGCGCAGACAATAATTCTTTTCATCAAATTCATAATAATCATCATCCAAATCGCGGATAGGTATCATGCCTTCGCATTTATTTTCATTCAGTTCCACATACAGTCCCCATTCGGTGACACCGGAAATTACTCCGTCATAGATTTGTCCCAAGCGTTCGGTCATAAATTCCACCTGCTTATATTTGATGCTGGCTCGTTCGGCATTGGCAGCTATCTGCTCCATAGCACTGCTATGCTCGCACAATGCTTCGTATTTCTTTTCGCTGGCACTGCGGCTGCCTTCGTCTAGATAGCGGGTCAACAGGCGGTGTACCAGCAGGTCGGGATAGCGGCGGATAGGCGAGGTGAAATGAGTATAGTAATCGAAAGCTAAGCCGTAATGTCCGATGTTATGCACGGAGTAGCGGGCTTTCTGCATAGCGCGGATAGATACTGTTTCGATAAGGTTTTCTTCCTTCTTGCCTTGAATGTCGTCCAGCAGGTGATTAATCGACTTGGAAACGTCGGTCTTGGTGCCGCTGGTGCGTAGTTTATAGCCAAAGCGGGCTATGAACTGAGCCAGTGTGTCCAGCTTGTCAGGGTCGGGTAGGTCGTGTATACGGTAGGGTAGCACCTTGGCCTTCTTACCCTTAGGCACTCGTCCTATTTTTTCGGCCACGGTACGGTTGGCCAGCAACATGAATTCTTCCACCAGTTTGTTGGCATCCTTGGATACTTTGAAGTAAACGCGAAGCGGCTTGCCGTTTTCATCGATTTCGAAGCGCACTTCGTAACGGTCGAAGTTGATGGCCCCGGCCTTGAAACGGTTTTCACGCAATAATTTAGCAAATCGGTCCAGTTGCAGAATTTCTTCTTTGTATTCACCCTCACCGGTCTCTATGGTCTGCTGGGCTTCTTCGTAGGTAAATCGGCGGTTGCTCTTGATAACGGTGTGTACCACGCGTGAGCGGAGCACTTCTGCTTTTTCGTTCATTTCGAAGATAACAGAATAGGCTAATTTTTCTTCATCCGGCCGTAAAGAACAGATAAAGTTGCACAGACGCTCCGGCAGCATCGGGATGGTACGGTCTACCAGATAGACTGAAGTAGCTCTCTTTTCAGCTTCTTTGTCGATGACGCTTCCTTCAGTGACATAATGTGATACATCGGCAATGTGTACCCCCACTTCCCAGAGGCCATTATCCAGTTGGCGGATAGAGAGTGCGTCATCAAAATCCTTGGCATCTTTGGGGTCGATGGTAAAGGTCGTAACCTTCCGGAAGTCTTCCCGTTTGGCCCGTTCTTCGTTCGATATTACCTCAGAGATGCGGTCGGCAGCTTTTTCCACCGACATCGGATAGACGTAAGGCAAGCCGAATTCAGCCAGAATGGCATGCATTTCCGTGTTGTTGTCGCCTGCTTTTCCCAAAATATCGATTACTTGTCCGATGGGATTTTTGGCTTTGTCGGGCCATTCAATGACTTTTACCACAGCCTTATCGCCGTTCTTTCCTCCCTTCAGATTCTCTTTGGGTATAAAGATGTCATTGGCCAGCGTACGGTTTTCCGTAACCAGAAAAGCATACGATTTGGCCACTTCTAAGGTGCCTACAAAGGTATCGTTGGCCCGTTCCAGAATTTCTATCACTTCGCCTTCAGCGGTCTTTCCATGGCGTTTGGCATAGAAAGCCACGCGTACACGGTCGTTGTTCATAGCGTGTGCCGAATTTCTTTCGGCTATAAAGATGGGCTCTCCTCCCTCATCGGGTAAGAAAGAGTTCTTTCCGTTGCTTTTCCGTTGGAACACACCGGTCATTTCTATGCCGTGGGTATTGAGTTTGTATTTATATTTATCTACTTCCGAGATGTAATCATCATCCAGTAGTTCTGCAAGGATGTCTTTGCAAAGCATCTTTAACGGGTGCGTGCTGAGGTGCAGCTGTTCAAAGATGCGCTTCAGCGGGAGCACCTCTTGAGGATTGGCATGAAAGTAATCCAGGAGGGCTTTCACAAGCTCTTTTTTCTTCATGCGTTTACCTGCTTTTTTTTCTTTTTTCTTGGCCATAATAGGATGGTTTTGATTTGATAGGTACAAAGTAAACAAATTAATTTTTCTTGCGGTTCATTTTTATGGAAATATATGCTAAAATGCGTTTCTGATAGGAGCGGAAATGTCCCTGGCAGGCATCCCCTGCGGGTCTGCTCCGTAACAGGGCCGTAACAACTCCGTATCTGCTCCGTATTTAGGGCTGTTTATACGGAGTGGGGCTGCTGTGGAAGAGATACGGCCGAAATCCAAGGCAGAGCTGATGAGGGTGTAGTGAGGGAAGGCGGGGTGTGTTTACTTTGGGCAGAATGGCAGCATATTTCGAAATTAATTGTAATTTTGCGCTCACTTACAGTCTATAAAATGTTCAATCAAGCATGAAAATGGAAGCCGAAACCCGTGAACGGGAGATTTATAAAGTAACTCTTTGGGGTAGTGTAGTGAATTTTTTGCTGCTGCTTTTTAAGTTTGTGGCAGGTATTTGGGGGCATAGTGCGGCGATGTTGGCCGATGCGGTACATTCGCTGAGCGACTTTATAACGGATGTGATTGTAGTGCTTTTTGTACGAATATCCAATAAGCCGGAGGATAAAGGACATGATTATGGTCATGGAAAATATGAAACGCTGGCTACAGCCATCATCGGTTTGCTGCTTTTTGCCGTGGGACTGGGCATTCTGTGGAATGGAGTAACGGCCATGTATGCTTGCTGGCAAGGTGAAGTGCTGGAGCAGCCTGGTGTGGTGGCATTGGTGGCGGCAGGAGTATCTGTTTTTTCCAAAGAATGGTTATATCGCTATACAGCGGCTTGTGGAAAGAGGCTGCACTCGCAGGTGGTGGTGGCCAATGCCTGGCATCACCGGAGCGATGCGTTGTCGTCGGTAGGTACAGCGGTGGGTATCGGTGGAGCCATTCTCTTGGGCGAATCCTGGCGGGTGTTAGACCCTATAGCAGCGGTGATTGTGAGTGTGTTTATTCTGAAGGCATCCCTTTGTCTGCTGGTACCTTGTGTGGAAGAATTGTTGGAGAAATCTTTGCCCGATGAGGTGGAGTGTCAGATAGAGCAGGCTGTGCTGTCGTTTCCGGGTGTCAGCGAGCCGCATCATTTGCGTACGCGGCGCATCGGCAGTTACTATTCCATCGATTTGCACGTGCGCATGGATGGAAAGATTTCACTGGAAGAAGCACACGCCGCCGCCACCGCCATAGAATGCAGGCTGAGAGATTTGTTTGGGCAAGGTACGCTGATTAATATCCACGTAGAGCCCAAAAAGAGTAATGATAACAGAATAGCAGATTGAAGAAAAGATATGAAGTCTATTTTAGTCACAGGAGCAAGCGGGTTTATCGGAAGCTATCTGGTAGAGGCTGCCGTGGAACGGGGGCTGCAGACATGGGCCGGAGTGCGCGCTTCGAGCAGTCGTAAATATTTGCAGGATCATAGAATACAGTTCTTTGAACTGGATTTTGGACATCCGGAGCGTATGCGTGCTTTGTTGCAGCAGCACAAGTTGCGATACGGCAGGTTCGATTACATAGTGCATTGTGCCGGAGTGACCAAGTGTGCCGACAAGCGCGACTTTGAACGGGTGAATTATGGGCAGACGGCCGATTTTGTGCGGGCGCTGATAGAGCTGGATATGGTGCCTGTACAGTTTATCTTTATCAGTACATTGAGTGTTTTCGGTCCGGTACATGAGAAAGATTATCAACCGATTACCGACCGTGATATTCCACAACCCAATACAGCCTATGGACAGAGCAAATGGAAAGCCGAGCAGTTTTTGCAGAGTCTGCCCGATTTCCCCACTGTAATCTTTCGTCCTACAGGTGTATACGGTCCTAGAGAAAAGGATTATTTCCTGATGGCTCAATCTATCAAACAGCATGTAGACGTGGCTGCCGGATTCAAACGGCAAGACCTGACCTTTGTTTATGTAAAGGATATTGTGCAGGCGGTTTTTCTGGCCATAGAGCGGCAGGTAACTCATCGCGCCTATTTCCTATCGGACGGACAGGTGTATCAAAGTCGCACATTTTCGGACTTAATTCGTCGGGAATTGGGTAATCCGTTAGTTATTCGTTTGAAATTTCCGTTAATTGTATTGAAAATAGTATCTTTGCTGGCCGAATGGGTGGCTCGGTGCAGGGGCACATCCAGTACGCTCAATTCGGATAAGTATCGCATCATGAAGCAGCGGAACTGGAGGTGCAACATTGCCCCCACGTGTGAAGAACTGGGCTATCGGCCGCTTTATGACTTGGAACGGGGTGTAACCGAAACCATGAATTGGTATAAGCAGGAAGGATGGCTGTAAGATAATATGTTTGACTGAAAATAGAACCCTTGAATGATTGATTTATTCAGAAGAGTAGAGACCCGCAAAGGATTGTTTGCAGTAGAGAAAGCTACGCTGATATACAGTTTGTTGACTTCTATATTGATATTGTTTCTTTTTCAAGAAATGGATCATCCGGTGCAGATGTTGGTAGACCGTGCCCTGATAGCGGGTATGACGTTTCTGCTGATGTATCTATACCGACTGGCTCCTTGTAAATTCTCGGCTTTTATACGCATAGCCATCCACATGTCTTTGCTTTCTTACTGGTACCCGGATACCTTCGAATTTAATCGCATATTCCCGAATTTGGATCATCACTTTGCCGCTGCCGAACAGTGGCTGTTTGGCGGACAGCCTGCTGTGTGGTTCAGTGAGTGCTTTCCACAGATGTGGGTCAGCGAACCTTTCAATTTGGGCTATTTTTCTTACTATCCCATGATATTGGTGGTGGTAGTGTGGTACCTGTTTTACCGGTTCGACCTCTTCGAGAAGGTGTCCTTCGTCATTGTGACGGCTTTTTTCATCTATTACCTATTCTATATCTTTGTGCCGGTGGCAGGTCCGCAGTTCTATTTTCCCGCCATTGGCATGGAGCAAGTGTCTAAAGGGGTGTTTCCGGCTATCGGTGATTATTTCCATCATCACCAGGAACTGCTGCCGGGTCCCGGCTATGAGCATGGCTTGTTCTATAATCTGGTGGAGAGTTCGCAGCAAGTGGGCGAACGGCCCACAGCAGCATTTCCCAGTTCTCACGTGGGCATGAGTACCATTCTGATGATTATGGCTTGGCGAGGCAGCAAGAAACTGTTTGCAGCGCTGTTTCCTTTCTATGTACTGCTGTGCGGAGCTACGGTCTACATTCAGGCACACTATCTGATTGATGCCATTGTAGGTTTCTTTTCTGCGATCCTGTTATATGTGGGAGTCACGTGGATGTTTAAGAAATGGTTTGCACAGCCAATGTTTCGCTGAGATGCTGAAAATAGATGCTGAATGGGGGTTATCTCAAAATAAATTAGTTATTTTGCAAGAAAAGAAGAATCATCGGCATGGAACAAGACTCCTTTGATATACGTAATCAGCAGCCAGTCACCGGTAAAGAGCGCGATTTTGAAAATGCGCTCCGTCCGCTTTGTTTTGAGGACTTCAGCGGGCAAGACAAGGTGGTGGATAATCTGCGCATCTTCGTAAAGGCGGCACGTCTGCGCGGAGAGGCGCTCGACCATGTACTGCTGCATGGTCCTCCCGGATTGGGAAAAACTACACTCTCGAATATTATCGCCAATGAACTGGGGGTGGGATTCAAGATAACGTCGGGTCCGGTATTGGATAAGCCGGGTGATTTGGCCGGTATCCTCACCAGCCTGGAACCGAATGATGTGTTGTTTATCGACGAGATACATCGGTTGAGTCCGGTAGTAGAGGAGTATCTTTATTCGGCTATGGAGGATTACCGCATCGATATCATGATTGATAAAGGACCGTCGGCACGCAGCATTCAGATAGACTTGAATCCGTTTACCCTGGTGGGAGCTACCACGCGCAGCGGTTTGCTTACGGCGCCGCTTCGGGCACGTTTTGGCATCAATCTGCACCTGGAGTATTATGATGATGATATTCTCAGCGGCATTATCCGCCGTTCGGCAGGCATTCTGGATGTGCCTTGTTCTACGCGGGCTGCTACCGAGATTGCTTCGCGCAGTCGGGGTACGCCTCGTATAGCCAATGCCTTGCTGCGCCGCGTGCGCGACTTTGCACAGGTGAAAGGCACGGGGAGCATTGATACGGAAATAGCCCAGTATGCACTCGAGGCTCTGAATATCGATAAATATGGGTTGGACGAAATAGACAATAAGATACTCTGTACGATTATCGATAAATTCAAGGGAGGTCCTGTGGGACTTACTACCATTGCCACAGCTTTGGGCGAAGATGCCGGTACCATAGAAGAAGTGTATGAGCCCTTTCTTATCAAAGAAGGCTTCCTGAAGCGTACTCCGCGCGGAAGGGAAGTTACAGAGTTGGCTTACAAACATTTAGGACGGAGTATTTATACAAGTCAGAAGACTTTATTCGGTGATGAATGATTAAAGATGAATAATAGACATGGCGGGATTGAAAAGTTTGGCTAAGGAAACGGCTATCTACGGACTGAGCAGTATCGTGGGGCGTTTTCTGAATTATCTGCTGGTACCAGTATATACTTCTGCGTTGTCGGCACAGTCGGGCGGCTACGGGGTAGTTACCAATCTGTATGCCTGGACGGCATTGGCCATGGTGATGCTGACGTTTGGTATGGAAACGGGCTTTTTCCGCTTCGCCAATCGCGCAGGCGAAGACCCTAAGCGGGTCTATTCCACCACCTTGCTGAGTGTGGGAGCAGTAGCTGTGTGCTTTCTGCTGCTGGGACTCTTGTTCCTGCATCCCTTGGCAGGCATGATGGGGTATGCCGATCATCCTTGGTATTTGGGCATGATGATGGCCGTGGTAGCCATGGATGCCATTCAGAGCATCCCTTTTGCCTATTTGCGCTATCAGAAACGGCCACTGAAATTTGCCGCTCTGAAGTTGCTGTTTATCTTCCTGAACATAACGCTAAACTTAATCTATTACGTAGTTATGCGTGGCAGTGACGTAAGCTATGCTTTCCTGTTCAATTTGATATGCACGTCGGTAGTGATGTTGTGTCTGATACCCGAGATGCGCGGATTTGCCTACATCCTGGACCGGGCCTTGCTGCGCCGTATGTTGGCCTACAGCCTGCCGCTGCTGGTGCTGGGGCTAGCGGGTATTCTGAATCAGGTGGCCGACAAGATTATTTTCCGCTTTGTATATCCCGATGAATCGGCGGCTTTGGTGCAACTGGGCATTTACGGGGCGGCCAGTAAGATAGCCATGGTGATGGCCATGCTGACACAGGCTTTCCGCTTTGCGTACGAACCGTTTGTATTCGGGAAAAGCCGGGAGAAAGATAACCGGGCGATGTATGCACAAGCCATGAAATTCTTTATTATCTTTACGTTGCTGGCTTTTCTGGCGGTGATGTTTTATTTGGATGTATTGAAATTTATCATCGGACGTGACTATTGGCCGGGGCTGCGGGTAGTGCCTATCGTGATGGCTGCCGAAATCTTTATGGGTGTGTATTTCAACCTTTCTTTCTGGTATAAGTTAATCGATGAAACCCGTTGGGGAGCTTATTTCTCTTTGACCGGATGCACCATACTGATCTTGCTGAATATTTTCCTAATTCCCCGTTATGGCTATATGGCTTGTGCCTGGGCCGGATTTGCCGGCTATGGGGTGGCCATGGTATTGTCTTATGTAGTGGGACAGAAAAAATACCCCATTCAATACGATTTGAAGGCCATCGGTGCGTATGTACTCTTGGCAGCCGTGCTGTATGTGGCGGCCGTTTGGGTGCCTGTCGATAACCTATTCCTCCGTTTGGCATACCGCACTTTACTGTTGTTGATTTTCTTGGCCTATGTGGTGAAGCGGGATTTGCCGTTGCGGCAGATACCGGTAATCAACCGACTGATAAAATAAAAGAATCAAAGAAATCAATTAAATCTACTAAAAATGAATCAGTCATCTAAGAAAATGTTCGTTATCCGGAAATTCCTGAATGAATACCTAGATTTACGCAAGGATAAAGACAATGAATTGGCTACTGTAGAGTCTATCCGGAAGGGAGTGGAGTTTAAAGGAGCGAATCTGTGGATTTTGATTTTTGCCATTTTTATGGCTTCATTGGGGTTGAATGTCAACTCCACGGCGGTGATTATCGGTGCCATGTTGATTTCGCCGCTTATGGGACCTATCATGGGGGTGGGTCTGTCGGTAGGATTGAACGACTTTGAATTGATGAAACGCTCTCTGAAGAGTTTCTTCATCACTACGCTGTTCAGTGTCACCACGGCCACTATCTTCTTCTTGATTAGTCCGGTGGCCGAAGGGCAATCGGAACTGCTGGCGCGTACATCACCTACCATTTACGACGTATTCATCGCTCTGATGGGTGGTTTGGCCGGTGTGACGGCTCTTTCTACCAAAGAGAAGGGAAATGTGATTCCGGGTGTGGCCATCGCTACGGCTTTGATGCCTCCGCTCTGTACGGCTGGCTATGGCTTGGCTACAGGCAATCTGATTTATTTCCTGGGAGCGTTTTACCTGTATTTCATCAATTCTGTATTCATCAGTCTGGCCACTTTCCTGGGGGTGCGGGTGATGCATTTCAAGCGAAAGGAATTTGTAGACAAGTGCAGAGAGAAGACGGTGCGGAAATATATCGTTTTCATCGCAGTACTTACCATGTGTCCGGCTGTGTATCTCACCGTGGGCATCATTCAGGACACCTTCTTCCGCGGAGCCGTGAATAAGTTTGTAACCGAGCAACTGTCTTTTGAAAATACACAGGTGCTGGACAAGAAAATCATTACCGAGGGAAAGGAACGCGAAATCAGGGTAGTGCTCATCGGGCAGGAAGTACCCGAGGCTTCCATCGCCATAGCACGCAGCAAAATGAAGGATTATAAGCTGAAAGACACCAAATTGGTGGTGATGCAGGGCATGAACAATGAATCGCTCGACATTTCTTCTATCCGTGCCATGGTCATGGAAGATTTCTATAAGAACAGTGAACAGCGGCTGGTGGAGCAGAAACAGAAAATCGAGGCACTGGAGAAGGACTTAAAGCGCTATCAGTCGTTCAATGAACTGGGCAAGCAGATTATTCCGGAACTGAAAGTGCTGTATCCTTCTGTGAAGTCTGTATCCATATCACATGCTGTGGAAATCAGCGTGGATTCCCTGCGTACCGATACGGTGACCTTGGCCGTATTGAAGTTTGGAAAGACTCCGAATGCTTCGGAAGAGAAGAAGATATCCAATTGGCTGAAGGCACGTACCGGAGCTAAAAAATTGAGGTTGATAGCGGAATAAGAATAGCTTGATAGAAGAGATAGCCATGAAACTGGAGGAGAGATACTGCAAGTGGCTGCTGGGAGCCGTGTTGATGCTCCTGCCCTGGATGGGGTGGGCAGATGAAGGCATGTGGATGCCGGGAAGGCTGGACAAACAGACGCAGAAACTGATGAAGGAACTGGGACTGCAACTGTCGGCCAGGCAATTGTATCATCCTAAAAAAGCTTCTTTGAAAGATGCCGTGGTGAGTTTCGGCGGTTTTTGTTCAGGAGTAGTGGTATCGGAAGACGGATTGGTATTTACCAATCACCATTGCGGATTCAGCAGCATTCAGCAGCACTCTTCTGTGCAGCACGATTATCTGAAACAGGGATTTGTGGCGAAGAATCGCCATGAGGAGTTGCCGAATCCGGAATTGTATGTGCGCTTCTTGCTGAGGCAGGAAGAGGTGACCCGGCGCGTGCTGCAAGGGGTGACTCCTGCCATGAGCGAGGCACAGCGTACGGCAGTGGTAGACTCCATGATGCTGGTTATCGGAGCAGAGGTGTCGGCACAGGATTCTACGCTGGTGGGAGTGGTAGACGCTTATTATGGAGGTAATGAATTCTGGCTGTCGGTGTACCGCGATTATAACGACGTACGCTTGGTCTTTGCTCCCCCTTCCTCGGTAGGTAAGTTCGGATGGGATAAAGATAACTGGATGTGGCCCCGGCATACGGGCGATTTCTGTGTGTTTCGTATCTATGCGGATAAAGACAATCGTCCGGCCGACTATTCTCCTGAGAATGTGCCGTATCATCCCGACTATGTGGCACCTGTCTCCCTGGCAGGCTATCAGGAGGGTGATTTCTGTATGACCTACGGCTATCCGGGCAGCACCGACCGGTATCTGTCTTCGTATGGCATAGAAGAACGGATGAATCATGCCAATCAGGCACAGATTGATGTACGCGGCATCAAGCAGGCCATCTGGAAGAGAGAAATGGAGCGCCATGATGACATCCGTATCAAGTATGCTTCCAAATATGATGAAAGTTCCAATTACTGGAAGAACAGCATCGGTACCAACCGGGCCATTCAGAAGCTGGGTGTCTTGCAGAAGAAACGGGCGTTGGAGCAGGAACTCAGGCGGTGGATACGTACACAATCGGGCGATACAGCCTTGCTTCGTTTGTTTACCAATCTGGAACTGAGCTATAAGAGCCGGCGGGAGATACATCGTGCACAAGCCTACTTTGTAGAGGCTTTTCTGAATGCTCCGGAACTGGTGCAGCAGGCATTGGCGATTCTGAATTTTGATTTTGAGGGAGAGCGTGAAAGGGTGGTGGCAGGCCTGAAGAAAATAGTGGAAACCTATGCCAATATGGATGCCACCATCGACAAGGAAGTATTGGCTGCCATGCTGGATGTATATGCCCAGGAAGTAGATTCAGCCTATTGGCCGGAGGTGTATCACACTATTTCTACCCAATATGGAGGTAATCGGCAAGCCTATGTCGATGCATTGTATGCACAGACACAACTGTCTACCGTCAGCGGGCTTCAACGCTTTCTGGAGCAGGATACTACGTACCATTTTCTGAACGATCCGGCAGTGACGTTAGGCATTGACTTAATCACAAAGTTCTTCGAGATGAGTATGCAGATGCAGGAAGCATCTGTCAACATAGAACGTGGTGAACGCTTGCTGAATGAGGCCGTCCGCCGGATGTATGCTACCCGTAATTTCTATCCCGATGCCAATTCCACGCTGAGGCTCAGCTTCGGAACCATAGGCGGCTATGAGCCTTTCGACGGGGCGGTGTATGATTACTACACCACTGCCAAGGGGGTGCTGGAGAAAGCGAGAACCCATGCCGGGAATCCGGATTTCGAAGTGCAGCCCGAATTGTTGTCTTTATTGTCGGCTGCTGATTACGGGCCGTATGCCGATGAAAAGGGCGATTTACGCGTGTGCTTTATATCCGATAATGATATTACAGGCGGCAATAGCGGCAGTGCCATGTTTAATGCCCGCGGCGAACTGCTGGGCCTGGCTTTCGACGGGAACTGGGAAGCGATGAGCGGCGATTTGCTGTTCGAACCCCAGACACAGCGCACCATCGGGGTAGACGTGCGCTACATACTCTTTCTGATGGAATATCAGGGAAAGGCTCAACACCTCATTCAAGAATTGAAGTTGGTACGGTGAAATGGATATGTGAACGCCTGATGCGGATGGAGTAGAGGCCGGAAAAAAAAGTTGACCTCATATCCCGTAAATAGTGGGGGGATGAAGTCAACCTTTTTTGCCAAAGTCAGGCTATCCGTTGCACCGTGCCCGGTAGGTTATTTCTTCTTTTTGGAACGCTTGGCCCAGCCTTCTTCGCTGAAATCAGGCTCGAATCCCTTTAACTCGTCGTTGTGCTGGAAGAACTGCTTCCAGTCGTCCTTTTTGCCGCGGGGCTTGGTGTAGCCGCGTTCTTCTCTGCTTGGTTTTTTCTTTCCTTTTTTCTCCGGCATTTCATCGGCTCTTTTGGAAGCGGTCTGTGCGGCCGATTTTCTTTTGCCTTCTTTCCCTTTTTCGTTTCCCTTTTCTTTGCCGTTTCCTTCTTCACCAGCTATTTCCACCGAAACCTTGCGACCGTTCCAGTTGGCTCGGTTCAGGGCTTTCAGCACGTTCTTGGCTTCGCCTTCTTCCACTTCAAAGAAAGCAAACCTCTGCATGATGTCGATACGTCCCAGCTCAATGCGTCCGCGGGTATTCTTGTTCAGCAGATTGATGAGGTCGTTCGGGAAGAAACTGTCTATCTTGCCCACGTTGATGAAGAGACGTGCAAAGCCCGGTTCTGCCGTTCTGCTGCGTGCGCCTTTCTCTCCTTTACGGCCTTTCTCACCTCCCAGGCTGCCGGTAATCTCAATCTCCTCACGGTCGCGGTAATACTCCAGAAAACGGTTGAATTCATGGCTTACCATGCGTTTGATAAGGTCTTCTTTCGACAGCCAGTCCAGCTTGCGGTAGATTTCCGGCATGAAATCCGCAATTTCTTCTTCGTTCACCTTCACTTTCTCCACGTCGTCGATTACCTTGAACAGTTGTTTCTGGCAAATCTGTTTTCCGGTAGGCATTTCGCCCGGAATGAATTTTTTGCCGATGATGCGTTCTATTTCACGCATCTTGCCCTTCTCGCGCAGGTTGATGATGGCAATGGAAGTACCCGTTTTTCCGGCACGTCCGGTACGTCCGCTGCGGTGCGTATAGCTTTCGGTATCATCCGGCAGGCCGTAGTTGATGACGTGCGTCAAATCATCCACGTCCAATCCACGGGCAGCCACATCGGTAGCCACCAGCAGTTGCAGGTTGCGGATGCGGAATTTCTGCATCACTGCATCGCGTTGTGCTTGGCTCAATTCACCGTGCAGCGAATCAGCATTGTAGCCTTCCTGCATCAGTTTGTCTGCTATCTCCTGAGTTTCCTTGCGCGTACGGCAGAAGATGATGCCGTAGATTTGCGGATAAAAATCCACGATGCGCTTCAAGGCTGCATATTTATCCTTTGCATGTACGCAAAATACCACGTGTTTCACATTGGCTGTACCTTCATTCTTACGGCCTATCGTGATTTCCTTGGCATTATGCAGATAATTCTTCGATATGCGGGCTATTTCAGGGCTCATGGTAGCCGAGAACAGCAGGGTGTTCCGTTCTTCGGGTACATCGGCCAGGATGGCGTTGATGCTGTCGGTGAAGCCCATGTTGAGCATTTCATCAGCTTCGTCCATCACTACATTCTGGATAGTGGTCAGTGACACGGTTTTGCGCTCCATCAAGTCGAGCAATCGTCCGGGAGTAGCCACGATGATATGCACTCCTTTCTTCAGAGCACGAATCTGGCTTTCGATGGAGGAACCTCCATAAACCGGAAGAACTTTCAGGCCATCCACATATTTGGAGTAGTCATTCAAGTCATCTGCTATCTGCAGACATAGTTCTCGGGTAGGGCAGAGAATCAACGATTGCGGAACGGTTCTGTTTACCTCTATTTTCTGTATCAGCGGGAGGCCGAATGCTGCAGTTTTACCCGTGCCTGTTTGTGCCAGGGCAACGATATCATTATTAACTCCCAATAGATAAGGGATTACTTCTTCTTGTACCGGCATGGGATGTTCATATCCCATTTCTTCAATAGCACGGCGTATCTCCGGCGACACACCGAGCTCTTCAAATGTCTTCATTAAATCTTTGTATATCTTTATATTTCGGGTGCAAAGATAGGAATTCTATTGGTTCTTTTCCAATAAGAGTTTCTGTAATTTCTTGATTTCTTCTTTTTTTAGTCCAATCCCTTTCCTTAGATAGGTATCTACGTCTCCATACATGTGTTCTATCTCGTTCTTGGCTGCGTTCAGAAAGGATTCTTTGGCAGAGAATAGCGTGGTAATAGCCTCTTGTGTGTGCGTAGGCAAGTGGTAGGCGAATTTGGAGAATCGGGCAATGTCAAAATACTTGTTGCTCAGTAGGTAATCTTCCATGATGATGTCAGAGTTGACATCCAAGGCTGACAGTATCAGTGCTGCAGCAATGCCTGTGCGGCCTTTGCCCGACGAGCAGTGTATGATAAGGGGATAGTTATCTTTCTCCAGCAATACATCAAACAGTTGGCGGAACACAGGTATGTGTTCTCTGACCAAAGCTCTGCTTCCGGCTTCTGCTATGCGGTATACTGTATCTGTCTGAATGCTAAGGTTCTCGATGCCTTGTAAGATATGGCTGAGAGACCCCACGGTGACAGGTATGTGTATGATGTGGATTCCTTCTTGTAAGGGCGTTTTATTCGCGCTTTCATCGAGCCCCCTTAAATCTACAATGGTTTTAATACCTAGATGTTTCAGTTCTCTGAAAGAGAAATCATTGAGTCGGTTGATTTCTGCAGAGCGGTATATCATTCCCCAGCGCACCTGTTTGTGAGTGTTGTAAGATGGATATCCTCCCAGGTCTCGAAAATTCTGTATACCGGCAATGTTAATGTTGCGTGTAGCTGTTTTAACTCGATATTTATCATTGAATACCAAGGTATAATAATAGCGTTCAGAAGGATTTTTAGTAACCACCGTAACCCGTTGGTCTGTAATGTTGGCAACCGCTACTGGGGTATGTTCGGATATATGATTAGGGTTGGTAGAGGCGTATACTTTTACATGGCCTTGAATGGGTGGAGTGGTTTCCCATTTTACAACACAGTTTCCGATACTGTTTTCTTCACACACCACAGTTATATGTGGGGCAACGTTGTTACAGGCAGGAAGCAGGGTGATGAAAAAGAAATAAATCAACAGTTTTTTGTGCATAGTTCGTATTGTCTCTAATAATAAGCGATTAGTGCAAATATATGGATTTTCACGAGCTACGATGATTCTGATGCAGGATTTTATATTTCTTTTTTTCTTTTTTGAATTTGTAGGTCTGGCAACTTCCTTTTATGCAGCTATCTGCACGAGTCTTTGCAGCTATCTGCACAGGGTTTTGCAGCTGCTTGCTTCTGATAAGCCACGGCAGCTACCTGTTCTGTGTATGCAGTTACTTGATGCTCGCAGCGAATTCCGGTGAGATAGAGTTACCCAAGCTTTGGCATACATCTTCCGCAAAGCTGATGCCGTAGTGTATAATCCGGTTCCATTGCTCTTCTTTGAGGTCATTTAAATCGCGGTGTCGTATGCCCAGTTTGATGAGTCCGTAGAGGATGCCTGCATTGAAATTGTCTCCGGCTCCTACGGTACTGGCAGTGGGTATGGCCGGCACGGCATAGTTCTGTTGCAATGTGTGTGTGCGTAGCGACACTTCATCGGCACCGGCAGTATACAGAAAGTTCGGGCAATAGAATTTAATCTTTTCTTTATAGATTTTATCCGCTTCCGTCAGTTTGTATAAGTATTGGAAATCATCTTTTGAACCCCGTACGATATCGGCATATTCCAGGTTCTCAATAATGGTAGGTGCCAGTTTGATGGCTTCTTTCTGATGATTTGCCCGGAAGTTCAAATCGTAATAGATGATGGCCTTTTGCTGACGTGCCTGTTCCAGTAATTCTACTATTTTATCTCTTAATACCGGGTTCAAGGCATAGTATGAGCCTATTATAACGATATCATCTTCAGATAGCCTAGGATATACCCCCTCTAATCTTTGTTTCGGATAATCTTTATAAAACAGGTATTCTGCATCGTTCTTCTCATTTAGAAAAGCCAGCGATACGGGCGATTTTCCATCAGGAAACACGTTGATATGTTCGGTAGAGATACCGTTTTCGTGCATAAACTGCAAAATGATACTTCCCACCCGATCATTACCTGTTTCGCTGATGAAATTAACAGGTAATCCTGCCCTGGCCAATGACACAATGCCGTTGAACACCGAGCCTCCGGGTACGGCAGCAGTAGGTTGTCCGTCCCGGAAGATGATGTCAAGAATAGTTTCACCAATACCGACTATTTTTCGCATAATGATCTGGATTTCTCTCCTAAATAGCCTCCGTGGTGGCGTTTAGAGTATTCTTCTATGGTGAATCCAGTCTGTATCATGGTCTGCACTACCAGGATATCACCGATGACCGTCATAACTGTGGTAGAAGTGGTAGGAGTCATTCCCAGTACACATACCTCTTTCGGACTCCCGGTACTGAGGCATACTGTAGCTTCTTGAGCCAGCGGGCTATCGGGGTTGCCTGTAATTACGATGAATGGGAGATGAGGATTCAGGTTATGAGCCAGTTGGGTCAGCTCCACAATTTCGCGCGTCTTGCCTGAATTGGAGATAAGCAGTAATAAGTCATTCTCCTGCAAGATACCCAGGTCGCCATGTTGTGCTTCACTGGGGTGTAGAAAGACTGATGGGATACCCGTAGAGCAGAAAGTAGTGGCAATGTTCATTGCTATCTGACCGGCTTTACCCATGCCCGAGGTTACCAGTTTGCCTTTTCTCTGCTGTACATGTTCTACGATGAGCGCTACGGCTTTTTCGTATGCATCTGTTACAGGGATGTTCAGTACGGCTTGTGCTTCTTTCTGCAAAAGCTCTTGAATGGATGTTATCATCTTCTTTTGTTTTTTAGTTGGCATCTGCAAATATCTGTAATTTTCTATAAACGGCAATAAGTTTTGTTGTATTTTTGCCCTCTGTTATCAGATTGTTGGTTCAGAATGAAGAAAATGGAGGAAATACGGGAAAAATGCAACCTGCATACCTTATCGAATGGATTGCGTATTATTCATGAGCCTACCCGTTCCAAGGTGGCTTATTGTGGTTTTGCCATCAACGCAGGTACGCGCGATGAGCTGCCCGACGAGCAAGGTATGGCTCATTTTGTGGAGCATCTTATTTTTAAAGGTACCCGTAAGCGCAAGGCATGGCATATCCTGAATAGGATGGAGAATGTAGGGGGAGATTTAAACGCTTATACCAATAAAGAGGAAACGGTTGTTTATTCTGCATTTCTTACCGAGCATTTCGGTCGGGCGTTCGAGTTGCTCACGGATATTGTATTTCATTCTGTATTTCCCCAAAAGGAGGTTACTCGCGAAGTTGAGGTGATAATCGATGAAATTCAGTCGTACGAAGATACACCCTCCGAATTGATTTTCGATGATTTCGAGGATTTGGTATTTCGTGGACATCCTTTGGGACGGAACATTCTGGGGAATCCTCAGTTATTGAAAACTTTCCGCAGCGAGCATGCGGCAGCTTTTACGGCTCGTTATTATCATCCGGAAAACATGGTGTTTTTTGTGCAGGGAAATCTTGATTTCAAGCACATTCTTCGTTGGGCAGAAAAGTTACTGGCCGATATTCCGTCTGTGGGGGTGGAGAATCGTCGTGTGCCTCCGGCTTTGTATGTGCCTGAACATTTGGTGTTGCATAAAGATACGCATCAGGCACATGTAATGATTGGCAGTCGGGGATATCATGCTTACGATGAGAAGCGTACAGCTTTATATCTTTTGAATAATCTCCTGGGAGGACCGGGGATGAACAGTCGGTTGAATCTTTCTTTGCGTGAGCGTCGGGGGCTGGTCTATAATGTAGAGTCCAATCTTACCTCTTATACCGATACCGGCATCTTCTGCATCTACTTTGGTTGCGATGTAGAAGATGTGGATACCTGTCTGCGGCTGGTGTGTAAAGAACTGAAGCGCTTGCGCGAGGCCAAGTTGTCGCCTTCGCAATTGGCAGCAGCCAAAAAACAACTGATAGGGCAGATTGGAGTCGCTTCGGACAATAATGAGAACAATGCCTTGGGTATGGCCAAGACTTTTCTGCACTACCATAAATTCGAGACTGCTGAATCGGTTTACCGTCGTATTGAAAGACTCACGTCGGAAGAGTTACAGGAAGTGGCCAATGAAATGTTTGCCGATGACTACTTGTCTACGTTGATTTATCAGTAGCTTATTTCCGTATGCTGAATTCGCAGCCGCAATACAATTGGTTATAGAACTCATATTCTTTCAGTAATTGGTTCCTGCGTTCCTGCAATCCGCCTTTGCGCCAGTTCTGTTCCCAATATAACGTGCCGGGGTATTGCCGGGCGGCTATGCGTCCGGCCTCATTAATCTGTTCCAAGCTTTTCCACCGCGAAGAAGCCAGCGTGGTGGTGAAAAGGGTAAATCCATGTTCATGGGCATAGCGTGCCGTTTCTGTGAGTCGCAGGATGAAACATTTCAGGCAACGGCCGCCTCGTTCCGGTTCTTGTTCCAGGCCACACATGGTATGCAGCCAATGTTCGTGATTGTAGTCGGCATCTATAAAATCCAGTCCTTTGGATTCGGCAAATCGGATGGCTTCCGCTTTACGTATTTCATACTCTTCCTTAGGATAGATATTAGGGTTACAATAAAAGATGGTAGGCTGTATATGGTTAGCCAGCAGACATTCTATGATAGCAGACGAACAAGGCGCGCAGCAGGAATGCAGCAGCACCCGATTGGTTCCGTCGGGAGTTTGTATAGATAGCATATGCTTAGTGTAATGAATTTAAGATTGAATACATTTTTGGAGCACCAGCAGACTTTCCGGTCCCATATTGAAGAGCAGGTCTATGATGCTCAGGTTGGGTAGGAATCCTAATTTTTCCTGAAACACCTGATAGTAGGGTTCCGGACGGAAGGCGGTGTCTTCCAGCGTATAGTCTTTTTTGGGGTGGATGCGTTCGCGAAAATCCACCTCGCCGGGCTGGAAGTCTGTCTGATAGCTTTGTGTGCGTTGCATGCATGGTTGCAGATCTATCAGCGAGCAGATAAGCTGGCACAACTCTTCGTTGAAATCCATCAGAAACTCATATTTTCGTTCGTAGAACGGGCGGAAGTCGTCTTTGTAATATTCAAAGAAAGGGGTATGGTTATATGCCGATTCAATGGCATTCCAGTGCAGATGTCGCCAGTTGCCATGGTCTGAGATACGTATATCGCGCATGATACATTTCGGGGTATCGGGTTTGATGACGGGCACCGTCAAGGCCAGCGGACCGTCCGGAGCGGCGATGGTACAACGGTTCCGGTAGGTTTGTTTCATATAATGGTCATACTGCTCTATCATGGCTGTATGATGAGCGTATAGTTTGGTATAATATTCTATCGGAGCCAGGTAGGCCGATGATAGATAAACGGTTTCGGTTGCTTGGGTCATAAATTACCAGGATTAGTGAATGGTTTTTCCGATTCTGTCTTTCTCTTTTGAGAGCCATATCAGCGAAGCTTTTCCGATGATATGGCTATGGGGTACCAGGCCGAATAGCCGGGAGTCTGCCACATTGGCCGGATTATTGGATACTACCCAATAATAATCTTGGCTGAAGCGGCATCGGGTAGTGGGTATTCCGTCTACGAACAGTGTGTCGTGCCTGATAAGCGCCTGTTTTTTCTCGTGCAGCACCAAGGTGTTACAGAGCAGGGTGCGGTTCCACGGACAAACATCCACGGTCATTCCTTTTGCGGGGATAATCAGCGGTTTTAATTGTCGGCAGGAATCGTTTGTTCCCAGTTGATTCAGCCACGAAGGTTCGTTCAGTGCCTGGGAAATCAGATAATACTCATAGCGGCTGAAGCTGCTTATACGTCGGGCAGAATCCGGTGCAGCCAGCGTGTCGGTGTGGATATTCAGGCAGCGCAGCACTGAGTCCAGTTCTTGTGCCTTGTTTTGGGGGTAGGTAAACAAGAATTTCTGGTCGGGGGCATAGGGCTCAGAAGATACCACGGTAAAGAGCGAATCCATCAGCAGCGTGTCTCCGGGTTGGCCTATGCAGCGGTTGATGAAAATCTCGCGTTCGTCAATGACAGGTTCTTCCAGGTTGGCCGGATTATTGAATACGATGATATCTTCCTTCTCTACCGGCCGGCTTCTCCATCGCTGATACCCCATCCAGCGCATACCGGGCAGCCGCAATCCGTAGCTCCATTTATTCACCAGGATGCGTTCTCCGCGCATCAGTGAATTCTCCATGCCGGTCGATGGAATCAGGTAAGAAGTAGCCACGCATCCCCGGAGCAGCGCCACGATGAGTACCGTTCCAGCAAGCATGCCTGTTATCTTTTTACCTGTAGTCCATTGCATAGCCGGATGGATACTATTGATTGTCTACCCATTTGAACAGACGGTTCCAACGGATTTTTCCGTCGAGCCATCCGCGGTCTTTATCCAATGAGAGCCACACTACGATGGGCTTGCCCACTACATGGTCTTCGGGTACGAATCCCCAATATCTGGAGTCCAGTGAGTTATGGCGGTTGTCGCCCATCATCCAGTAATAGTCCATCCGGAAGGTATAGTGGTCTGTTTTCTCACCGTTGATGTAGATGCCGTCGGCCTTTCTCTCCAGGCGGTTTCCTTCGTAGGCTTCAATGCAGCGTTCGTAGAGGGGTAGGTTATCGTCGGTCAGCTGTATGGTGCTTCCTTTGCAGGGAATCCATATCGGCCCGTAATTGTCACGATCCCATTGGGTATAGAGGTTTTGCGGGTACATGTCGCCCGAATAGATGGCCGGTTCTCTCACAATCTGGCTAATCAGTTTGGTATTCGCCTTCAGGGTGGCCAGCATGTGCTGTGTCAGCGGCAAGTGATAGACAGGTGTCAGTCTGCCTTGTCCGTCGCGTCGGGTCAGTCCCATTTCCACTAGACTGTTTTCCCAGTTGTAGTCATTGCTCATCAGCAACTGGTCGTCCAGGCTGATGCCCAGTTCCCGGAACATTTGTTCCGGAATGTAGGGGCCGGTGGTCTGTACAAAATAGTTGAACTGCATTTCTTTCGGGTTGGGAATAGCCTTTCCGTTGAGGCACACCTGCCCGTCCTTTATCTGCAAGGTATCTCCGGGCAAGCCCACACACCGTTTCACATAATTCTCCCGGCGATCTACCGGACGCACCACCACTTCGCCATACAGGCGGGGATTGGAAAGAATTTTTTTTCTACCAGCGTTGTAATATAGGTCGTACACCATGCGTTGTTGCTGGCGGCTCAGACTGTCCATTTGTATGGGCTTGGGGTACTGGTTACGTCCTTCGCGGTAGGCCAATGCATAGAAATCCTCCATCTGATGATTCAGTGCCACCGTGTCGCCTGCCGGAAAGTTGAATACCACAATGTCGTTCAGCTTCACCTTTCCGAATCCTGGTACACGCTTGTATTCCCATTGCGGCCACTCAATGTACGATTTGGTATTGAACACCGGCAGTGTATGCTGTGCCAGAGGCATGGAAAGCGGCGTGTTGGGTACCCGCGGTCCGTAGCTCATTTTGCTGACATACAGAAAATCACCTACCAGCAACGACTTTTCCAGTGAAGACGAAGGAATCTGGTAGTTCTGAAAGATATACAAGTTGACAAAATACACCGCCACCAGTGCAAATACGATGGCGTCTACCCAGCTCATCACGCTTCTTACCACCCTATTCTCCGAGGTCTTCCACCAGCTCCAGGGAATTTTCTTGCTGATATAGATATCAAATATAAACGGGATGACACATACGCCCCACCAGCAGCTTACCCAGATAAGGAAAGCCAGATACAGCAGGGTGACAATAGCGAATTTAGCCCATTGGGCACGCGTAGCTTTTCTCATAATCAGTCGTTGGGGTTATTTCAAGAAAGGAAACAAATCACTCATACCCAGAAAACCTTCGTGGGTGGCTGTGTATTCGGCTGCCAATACCGCTCCCAGTGCAAAACCTTTGCGGTTTTTGGCATCGTGGGTGATGGTGATGCTGTCGGCCTCTGAGTCATAGCGTATGCTGTGTATGCCCGGCACTTCTCCTTCGCGCACAGAGCTTACGCACAGCTCTTCGGGTGCGCAGGCCGTGCTGCCGCTCACGGTGCCGTCCGGTGCTTGCAGCGTGCCTTTCACCCAACGCTGTTTGCGGTCTATGTTCTGCAATATGCCTTCGGCCAGCGTAATGGCGGTGCCGCTCGGTGCATCCAGCTTGTGTATGTGGTGCGTTTCGCTCATGCTCACGTCATAGGCCGGGAACTGATTCATAATCCGGGCCAGGTAACTGTTTACAGCCGAGAAGATGGCTACCCCCAGGCTAAAGTTCGACGACCAGAACAATGTCTTTCCATCCTCTTTACAGAGCCGTTCCACTTCCTCGCCGTGTTCTTCGCGCCAGCCCGTGCTGCCCGATACCAGTTTCACCCCCGCCTGGAAAGCCTTCATATAGTTGGTGTAGGCCACCATTGGGTTGGTAAATTCTATGGCAACATCTGCACTCTTGAATGCAGCCGATTCAAAGTCCTCCTGATTATTGATGTCGATGATGCAGACAATCTCATGTCCGCGGCTCAAGGCAATCTTTTCGATTTCCTTGCCCATTTTTCCGTAGCCGATTAATGCTATTTTCATTGTTGTTTATCGTTATGGTTCTTTATTTAGCAGGCATTTTTCAAAAAATGCTTCCTTATTAGACGCAAAGATAAGATTTTTCCTACATTTGTGGTTAACATTAACGTCTTGTTAACAATGGAAATACTATTACATTACGTTTGGCGGCACAAGATATTCCCCCTTCAGCCGCTGAAGACCACTGCCGGCTGTACGGTGGAAGTGATAGACCCCGGTCTGCCCAACCGGAATGCAGGTCCTGATTTTTTCAATGCCAAACTGAAAATCAACGGAGTGTTATGGGTGGGTAATGTAGAGGTACATCAGCAGTCGTCCGATTGGTTGAAGCATGGTCACGACCGCGACAAAGCCTATGACTCCGTTATCCTGCACATTGTGGAAGAGGCCAATTGCGACGTGTATCGCACCAACGGCGAGCTGATACCCCAGTTGCCGCTTCCCTGCCCCGAAGAAGTCCGCCGCAGGTATGCCGCATTACAGCAGACCGATAAATACCCTTCCTGTCACGCCATTCTTCCTTCGCTCTCCAAGTTGCAGGTTCATGCCTGGTTTTCGGCCTTGCAGGTGGAGCGTTTGGAGCAGAAGGCCTCGGCCATTGACCGGCGGCTGGAACGGTGTAACCGGCATTGGGAAGATGTGTTTTTCATCACCCTGGCGCGCAACTTTGGCTTCGGGCTGAACGGCGATGCCTTTGAGGCCTGGGCCATGCGGTTGCCGCTGCGGGCGGTAGACAAGCATCGCGACCACCTGTTTCAGGTAGAAGCCTTCTTTTTCGGTCTGGCAGGACTGCTCGAAGAATCCTTCTCCGATACCTATTATCAGCAGCTTCAAAAGGAATATCAGTACCTGCGGCATAAATTCTCGTTGCCGGATGCCGTGCCTGCCGAACAGTGGCGGATGCTTCGGCTTCGTCCGGACAATTTTCCGCACGTGCGGTTGGCACAGTTGGCTTATCTGTATCATACCCACACCTCGCTGTTCTCGCAACTGATGGAGGCCGAAACCCCCGAAGCGGCCAAGAAACTGCTGGCTGCCACCACCTCCGCCTACTGGGAAGAACATTTCACCTTCCGCAAGGCTTCGCCCCGCAGCATCAAGCGTCTGGGCGACGGTGCTCTGAATCTGATTCTGATTAATACCGTGGTGCCGTTTCTCTATGCTTACGGGCAACACAAAGCCAACGACGAGCTGACCGACCGGGCCACCCGTTTCCTGGAAGCCTTGAAAGCCGAGAAGAATTACGTAACCCGTACCTGGCAAGAGGCAGGCCTGCCTGTACCCGTTCAGACCGCTGCCGATTCGCAGGCCTTGCTACAGCTACAGAAGCAGTATTGCGACAAGCGCGACTGCCTGCGCTGCCGGTTTGGGTATGAATACCTTCATCGCTGTCTCTCGGTCACAACTGCTCCGTAGTTTCTCCGTACCATCTCCGTGCAGAGGTACTTCTACACGGAGATGGTACGGAGCAGTTAGGGGTCGGAAACGGCTCTGATACGGTGAGGAGGTATGGAAAAGCCACTAAAACTCCATGGAGAAATAATCAGAAACTTATTGTTTACGAAACTGAATCCATGGAGAAAGAATCGGGAACCAATAGCTTAAATTCTGCCAAGCTGCAGGTCTGTTTTCGGAAAGCTATAGATGCATGTAAGATAACCTGCAGGTGAATTTGGGAAGTTTGCCAGTGAAGGGTTCATCCATTTCATCTTGATTATCAGCGGATGAAGGGTGAAGGGTGAAAGGTAAAGGATGGGAAATATCAGTTGTTGAAATATTGAAATAGGGTGTTGTTTTTTGGGTCTATTCAACAAAAATGATAGGGGTTCAACAAAATTGGCATGCGGCTTATACAGGTTTGATTAATTATTGTAAAGAAGAAAGAGCGGCTTGCCGGGGAAAGCCTTACCTTTGACCTCGGTAAATTAAATCTTAATATAATGAAAAAATTCTGTTATACAGCCCTGCTGTTGCTTTGTCTGTTTGTCGGTTCGCTTCGGGCCACTACTGTATCTGATTCCGAGAAACAACTTCGTCGCGATGCCGAAAGCCTGCTGATAGAGTGGGTAGACACCTTGCTGACCCTTCAGTGTGCCAGTCCTCATGCCAGCCTCGATGGCGGTATCTTGTGTCCGGCTTGCGGACGTATTCATGGCAGAATCGGTGATTTGGTACATCCGCTGATGTATGTGGCTGATAAAACCGGCAATGACAAATACCTGGTGGCCGCCAAAAGACTGATGAAATGGATGGAAAACATTCATCGGCCCGATGGCTCGTGGATGAACGATATTCACGTGTCCGACTGGAACGGTACCACGGTTTTTGCTTCCATAGCCCTCTACGAGGCGTTGCATTATCATGGACATCTGTTGGATGACTCCACCCGCAACCAGTGGAAGGAATACCTCGTGCAGGCGGGCGGCTTTATGACTACCAATCCTCAGATATACAGCCGCAGGATGCATGCCAAGATGAAGCGGCTGAACAATGTGAACTATTCGGCATCGGTTACCTATGCCTTACAGGCCATCGGGGAAATGTGTCAGCGACAGGACTTCATCGATGAAGCCCGTCTGGTGGCTTCCGATCTCAAGAATTTCTTTACCCATAACGATGGATTCTTGTTCGGTGAAGGTCCTAAAATCTGGACTCCCTCTGCCAAAGGACATTGTCTGCCTGTGGATTTGGGATATAATGTAGAAGAATCTTTGCCCAATCTGGCTTCCTACGCCAAGAGGGTGCAAGACGAGGAATTGCTGGCTTTGGTAGAGAAGTCGATGAACACTCACCTGGAATTTATGTTGCCCGACGGGGCTTGGGATAACAGCTGGGGTACTCGCAGTTTTAAGTGGACGTATTGGGGAGGACGCACCAGCGATGGATTCATGGGGGGATTCTATGCCATGGCCGACCGCAATCCTGCGTATATTGAAGCCATCCGTAGGAATGTGGCACTGCTGAGAGCTTCTACAAAGGACGGATTGCTGCACTCGGGCAGAGACTATGCCGCTTCGGGCATACCTGCCTGTATTCATCATACCTTCGGACATGCCAAGGCACTGACTGCCTACCTGGAACAGCAGCCTTTGTCTGTGCGTGCTGTGAATTCCATTCCTCGCGATGCAGCCTATGGAGTGAAGTTCTTTAAAGATATCCGCACGTGGCTGGTGGCGGAAGGTCCTTGGCGCGCTACGCTTACCGGCTATGATGCCGAATATAAGGTAAAAGGCACGCATCCTATGGGTGGTGCCGTGTCCTTGCTGTGGCACGAACAGGCTGGCCCGGTATTTGCAGCTACCACGAATCGCTATTCCCTGATAGAAGCTCCCAATATGCAGAGCAACAGCCGGAAGTATATCATGAGCGGTACGCCTAGAGTAGAAATGCAGCAGCACGATGCGATATACAGTAATCTGGATGACCTGGATACCGATATTACGTATGCCCGGAAAGGTAAAGAACACAGATTCCAGGTAAACTCTCACCTGGTGGACTATGATCAGAAAACGCCGGTTCAGGGCTCGCTTCCGGTACAGATAGACTATGGCTTTTCAGCCGGGGAATTCTCTATGAGTATGCAGCACTGTCCTTCCGGTGCCAGCTTGGTATTGCCGCTGATAGCCTCTCCTTCGGAAAAAGTGGAGGTGACTCCTGAAAAAGTGAGGATTTATAAAAGCAACGGAACACTGGAACTGACTTGTGTAAACGGTCGCCTGGAAGTGGCACCCACCGATGCAGACGGACGCATCTTCGTGCCCGTGCCGGGATTTTCGTTTGTTCCGGTCAAGGCTTTGTCCGATGGTACCGATAAGGGCGTACAAGTGGTAGTAAAGTTTCTTCAGTAAGTATAATCATTATTGAATATCTTTCAATTGTTTCATCCGTATGAACACACTTCGTTATTTCTTGGTATGGTGTGCCTTGTCTTTTGTCTGTATGCTTCATGCAGATGAACTGACCGACATTCGTTTTGCCCATATTGGATTGGAAGAAGGATTGTCGCATAGCACGGTACAAGATATCAGTCAAGATGGAGAAGGCAATCTGTGGTTTGCCACTCACGATGGGCTAAACAAGTATGATGGTTACCACTTTACCGTCTATCGGCACCGGTATAATCGTCCGCAAAGCATAGCTTGCGACATTATTCGATGCTTGGCCCGTGATGCACAGGGGCGGATGTGGATTGGTACGGATGATGGATTGTCACTTTATCACGATGAAGAAGGTTGTTTTAAAAACTTTTGCGATATAGGACACAGACACCGGGTGGGGGTGGTGAGCATCGCCCCTATAACCGGGGATAGTCTTCTGGTGGGCACCAAGAATGGGGTATGGTGGTTCGATGGCAGCCGGGGATGTTTTTTGGCAGATTCTTTGTCTACAGACCTGTCTCGGCTGAAGTCGGCAGTTATTATCCTACAAGGTACATCGGTGTTTATAGGTGCAGAGGGAGTTGTCTATCAGTATTCGTGGACAGACGGAGATTTGCATACCTTGGTACAGTTGCCCCAAAACGTAAAGATTAATAAATTGATAAGTGGCGCATCTAATCAGTTATGGATTGCTACCGAAGGAGATGGCTTGTATCGATATGATAGGAAGACGAACGAACTTTTCGGTTATCATCAGGAAGATAAGGAAGGCGGTTTAAATTCCAATTATGTGCGTTCATTGGCTTTCGATTCAGAGAATCGCTTGTGGGTAGGTACCTATAGCGGCTTGCATATCTATGATGAAACCGGACAGCGATTTCATTCCATCAATGATTCCTTAAATCAAGAGGGAGCATTGTCGCAGAATTCTGTGCGCAGCATTTTTCAAGATTCGCAAGGCGGCATGTGGCTGGGCACGTATTGGGGCGGGCTGAATTATTATCATCCTTTATGTAACCGCTTTCAGCATATCCGGCATAGGACTTTCTGTAATTCTTTGAGTGATAATGTGGTAAATTGCATTGTGGAAGACCAGGCTCATAATTTATGGATTGGAACGAGCGACGGAGGATTGGACTATTACGACAGTGCCACTAAAAAGTATCGGAACTATTTGTTCGATCCCGGTACTTCGGAAGGAGTGCCCTTTAAGGATGTCAAGACGGTCTATGTAGACGAAGCGGCCAATCTGGTGTATGTAGGCACGCATGCCGGTGGATTGATGGTGCTGAATCGCAAGACCGGTAGCAAGGCATTCTATAATACCCGAAACGGTTATCTTTCCAGCAATCATATTTACTCCATTATACCTGATGGAGAAAAAGGACTTTGGATGGCTTCGTTGGATTATTTGATTTATTACGATAAGGCAGCCAAGCGCTTCATACCGGTGGATAAAGAAGTGAATGGTCAGCCTATCCAGCGACATAACCGACTGCTATTCCGTGATTCCCAGTATCGTATTTGGATGGGGGGTAAGGGTGGTGTATCGGTGTATACACAGCAGGGCACTGATTTGATGAAAAACAATGATTTTCCGATAGATTCATTGCTGAAAGAGGCTTTTGTGAATTGCATATACGAATCTTCAGAAGGTGTGGTTTGGGTAGGTACCCGGAGCGGACTTTTCGCTTTGCGGCAGGGGGCTGCGGAGGCAGAATGGTATACGGTAGATAATGGATTGCCTAGCAATGTGATTTGCAGCATCTTGGAAGATGCTGCCGGAAAGTTGTGGATCAGCTCCAATCAAGGGCTATCTTGCATGACGGTGAAAACGCAGGAAATCAGAAACTATACTTGGGAAGATGGCTTGCAGAGCAATCAGTTCAATGTAGGTGCCTCTTGTATAAGTAAGAAAGGAACGATGCTTTTCGGAGGCGTCAACGGCATTACTTTATTTCGTCCTGAGGCGTTGGTTAATAATTCATTTACGCCTACACCGGTCATCAACAAATTGTTTGTTTTCAATAAGGAAATACTTCCGCAGGATGAGAGCGGCATCCTTGAAAAAACTGTCTGGCATACCCGGCAGATAACTTTGCAGTCTTTCCAGAATTCGTTTTCTTTATCGTTTGTTGTATCTAATTACATAGCAGGTAAGCATAACACCTTTGCTTATAAATTAGAGGGGTATTCCGATGATTGGTATGTGCAGAATGATATCAGCCCGGTGTCGTATGCCAATTTGCCGGCCGGTCAGTACAGGTTCCTCTTGAAGGCAGCCAATAATGATGGAAAATGGTGCGACGACATGGCTGAACTCTATATTCGCGTATTGCCGGTGTGGTATTGCACCTGGTGGGCTATTTCGTTATTTGTTTTCACAGGATTGGGATTCGTGTTTCTCGTGGTTCGTTTCTTTTGGATTCGTAAGAATATGCAGACGGAAATTCGGATGGAACGGTTGGATAAGGAAAAGCAAGAGGAAATCAGCCAGTTGAAGATTCGTTTCTATGTAAATATCTCACATGAGTTACGCACGCCTTTAAGCTTGATTATAGCACCGCTGGAGGATTTGCTGAAAAGCGTTAAGGGGCATTGGGAGCGCGAAAAGCTATTGTATATTCAGCGCAATGCTACCAGATTGTTGCATCTGGTGAATCAGATGATGGATTACCGACGTGCCGAATTGGGTATCTTTGAATTAAATCCCAGTTATTCTAATGCTTACCAACGGGTGATGAGTTTGTTTGTGAATTATGAAGTGGTAGCTAAAAGGAAAAACATGGATTATGATTTATATTCAGAGGTGCAGGACGAAGATATGCTGTTTGATAGTACCTACCTGGATTTAATTGTAAATAATCTCTTGTCGAATGCTTTTAAATTTACAGAAGATGGCGATAGCATTTGGGTGAAGCTGTATAAAGAAGATAATTTCCTGGTGTTACAGATAGCCGATACGGGAGTAGGTATTCCGGAAGAAAAGCAGAAAAAGATATTTGAACGTTTTTATCAGGTAGAAGACGGACATACCGGTAGTGGTATTGGATTGTCGCTGGTACAGCGCTTGGTGGAATTGCATCATGGTAAACTGACGCTGCAGAGTGAGGTGGGCAAAGGTTCTACCTTTACTGTTTACCTCCCTCAGGATTGCTCGGCATATAGCGAGAAAGAGTTGGCTCACTGCCGGGGAGATCAGAAAGAATCACGGGTGTATTCTACGAATGCACAGGATGTCTATGTGGAAACAGCAGAAGTGGAGAGTGCGGAAGCAGGAGGGGAAGATAGTATGGAGTCGTGTGGAAAGCAAAAAGGAGAAACGGTACTTATCGTAGAGGATAATGAAGAACTGAGGTCTTATCTGGCTGCTAATCTCGGTGTCGATTATCATTTGTTGCAGGCGGCCAACGGTAAGAAAGCTCTGGAATTGATTAAGGATAATCAGGTAGACTTAGTCCTTTCGGATGTGATGATGCCTGAGATGGACGGGGTAACACTCTGCCGTTTGTTGAAGCAAAATATAGAAACTTGTCATATTCCGGTATTCCTTTTATCGGCCAAGGTAGACATAAAATATCAGTTGCAAGGGTTACAGGTAGGTGCTGATGATTACTTATCCAAGCCTTTTTCAATGGAAGTGATTATGGCTAAGATTTCGAATGCTTTGCAGACTCGTCAACGTATGGAGAATCATTCTACCCATTATATACAGATGAATCCTGAAAAGGTAACCAGTAATGCCATGGATGAAGAGATTCTGCGCAAGGCCATTGCCATTGTAGAGAAGAATATGGGTAACGCAGATTTTTCTACGGAACAGTTTGCCAGTGAGATGAATATGAGCCGCTCTAACCTCCATCTGAAGTTGAAGGCAATTACCGGGAAATCGGCCATTGATTTTATTCATAAGATTCGGTTTGAGCATGCTTGTAAGCTTTTGAAAGAGGGTAAATATACCGTTTCTGAAATCAGTTTTATGATTGGATATAATACTCCGTCATATTTTGCAGCTCGTTTTAAGAAATATATGGGATGTTTGCCTTCTGAGTATGGAAAAGAGTAAAATGAATCGTGGTCAGAACAGGTGGTTATGAAGAAGAGTATAGTATATTATTGGATAGGATGGTTCGTTCTGTGGTGTGTAGGCTCGTCTTGTTCGGATGGGGCAGGATGCTCTGTGGTGAAAGAAGACAGTCTGACGGTGGAACGACAGGAAATAGCTTTGTTTAAGATGGTTAATCGCCAGGGTATGACAGTGAAGGTCACCAATTATGGAGCTTCTCTGGTTTATCTTTCGGCTCCTGATGTGCGGGGAGTGTACGAGCCGGTGGTATTAGGGCTAGATAGCTTGTCAGGATACCTGGGACGTCAGCCTAAGTTAGGGGCTACTGTGGGCCGGTATGCCAATCGGATAGCACAGGCCACTTTGGTGTTGGACGGCGATACGGTCTTTCTGGACAACAATGCCAAAGGACACTGCATACATGGGGGCTTTCAGGGATTTCATACTCGTATCTTTCAGACAGACACTTGCTATGTGGTAAAAGATACGACTGTGGTAGTGTTCAGTTATGTGAGCCGCCATGGAGAAGGGGGATTTCCGGGGAATTTGCATGTTTCAGTGGCTTATAAACTTACTCAAGACAATGCCTTGGTGCTGGATTATACAGCCGTTTCTGATAAATCTACGCCTGTAAATTTTACCAACCATAGTTATTTCAATCTGACGGGCTGTAAATCTTCGGTAGCCGGACACTCTTGCCGGATAGGGGGAGATTCCATAACAGTAGTCGATTCTACCGGAGTGCCTACCGGAGAATTGATGCCGGTATCGGGTACAGACTATGATTTCCGTGCGCTTCAGCCGTTGGCTCCTCGGTTGGCCGGGCGTGCCAAAGGTTATGATGTGAATTATAAATTGACCAAAGAACCCGGTTCGTTGGCTTGGGCTGCTACGGTGATAGATTCTGTATCGGGGCGGGTTCTGAAAGCCTATACCACCGAGCCGGGTATGCAGTTTTATGTGCCGGCTGCCGATTTCAGCTACTTAAAAGGACAAGCAGGCAGGGTGGGCAGGTATTCAGGCTTGTGTCTGGAAATGCAGCATTTCCCGGATTCACCGCATCATCCGCATTTTCCCACTACCATTTTACATCCAGGTGAGCAATATCGGCAAACAACGGTGTATAAATTTGAAACATTGAATCAATACTAATCCATAATCTTTAAAATTTTAGCTAAAATGAAACAGAGTACTGTAAAAATGAGAGGGATTTTAATCGGTTTTACACTTTTATTTTTTTCTAATGTGTGTGCGATGACTAGTATGAATGAAAGAACAGATGAACCCGTGAAGAAAACACGGAGTACGACCTTTATCAGTGGTGAAGGAGAATGGACGCCTGCAGGCGAAGGGGTAACGCGCCAGATCATGGGATATGACGGACAAGTGATGCTGGTAAAGGTGAAGTTTGAAAAAGGTGCTGTAGGTACGCCCCATACACACTACCACACGCAGACTACCTATGTGGCCAGTGGAAAGTTTGAATTTACGGTAGGTAACGAAAAAAAGGTGGTAAAAGCGGGTGATGGCATTTATATCGAGCCTGATATTATGCACGGATGTGTGTGTCTGGAGCCTGGTGTATTAATTGATTGCTTCGCTCCCATGAGGGCAGATTTTTTAGGGAAATAACTTTTCACAGGGCTTCAGAGACTATTCTGAAGCCTTTTTTCAACGAATTTATAAACCATTAAACAAATGTAGTATAGAGATTGGGAGAAAGTTGGACGAATGAAAACATCCGTTTTCTCAGGTCTCTTTAATTGTTCTTATCTTTGCACTACAAAAAATTTGAATGTTTAACCTTTATTTATTATTATGTTCAAACTGAAAGAATCTTTTTTGATGTTTGTCCTCGCTTTTGTTAGTATCGCTGCATACGGACAAAGCTTGACCGTTACCGGTAAGGTAATGGATAGTGAAGGATATGAAGTAATTGGAGGTAGCGTCACTGTGAAGGGGGCTGCCGGTGTAGGTACTGTAACCGATATCAACGGTAATTATACCTTAAAAGTAGAAAATGCTTCGAAAGATATCCTCGTCTTTTCTTATGTTGGTATGACTTCACAAGAAGTGAAAGTCAACGGACAAAATGTAATCAATGTTACTTTAAAGGCTGATGCCGTATTGTTGGATGAAGTGGTAGCCATCGGTTATGCTACGGTGAAACGTAAAGACTTGACCGGTTCGGTAGCTTCTGTCAACAGCAAAGAACTGTCGAAAGTTCCTACCAGTGATATTACACAGGCATTGGCTGGTAGAATGGCGGGTGTACAGGTAACGCAAAGTGAAGGTGCTCCGGGTGCTTCTATCTCTATCCGCGTGCGTGGTGGTATTTCTATTACGCAAAGCAACGAACCGCTTTATATTATCGACGGTTTCCCCAGTGAAGATGGTATGTCTACACTCGATCCGGCAGAAATCGAAACTATCGATATCTTGAAGGATGCTTCTGCTACGGCTATCTACGGTGCGCGTGGTGCCAATGGTGTAGTTGTAATCACTACCAAGAACGGTGGTAAAGACAAGAAGGCTACCATTACCTTTGACAGCTACGTAGGCTTCAAGAAGATTGCCAAGAAACTGGATGTGCTCTCTTCTAAAGAATTTGCTTTGCTCGACTATGAACGTCGCGTATATCTTTCAAAAACTCAGGAAGACTGGGATAAAGGCATCAGCGGATTTGAAAAAGTATATGGTAAGTTCTCGGATATCGATGCTAATTATGCAAACCGCAAGGGGTTGGATTGGCAGGATGAAACCTTGGGCAGAACAGCCATTACGCAGAACTACCGTGTAGGTGTATCGGGAGGTACAGATAAGTTGAACTACAACTTGGGTTATTCTTATTATGATGAAGAAGGTGCTATGGTGTTCAGCGGAAGCAAGAAGCACAACATCTCATTCAATATGAACCATAAACTGACCGATCGTCTCAGCATCAATGCCCGTATCAGCTATGACCAGATGAAGATTACCGGTATGGGAACTTCTGAAGGTGGCGACCGTTTCAATAAGATGCAGCACATTTTGCAGTACCGTCCTATGATTGGTATCGCTGGTGATGACAATCTGTTGTTGGGTGATGAAGACCCTATCTTTACCGATGATGCAGGTAATGTGATGCAGAACCCGTTGCTGTCGGCTGCTGAGGAAACTAATAACCGTGAGTACCGTACGTTCCAGGCTAACGGAGGTATTACCTTGAAACTGTGGAAGGGCTTCTCATTCCGCAACACTACCGGTATGCGTTATCAGACACGCCGCAACGATATCTTCTTCGGCGACAAGTCTATTACCGCTAAACGTTCCAGCATCAATGGTAGCATTGAAAATATAGAAAACAGCAGTTTCCAGACTTCAAACGTGTTGAATTACAATTGGTCGGGTAAAGGTCATGATATCACTGCTATGGTGGGTCAAGAATACGTGAACCGCTGGACTCGCCGTTTCAAGGCAGCTGCCGCTAACTTCCCAAACGATGACATAGGTTTGGGTGACCTTTCACTGGGATTGCCTACCGCTGTTTCTTCTTCGGAAAACTACGATGACAAACTGCTCTCTTTCTTTGCTCGTTTCAACTACGGTTTCCGTGATAAATATTTGTTCACAGCTTCGCTTCGTGCCGACGGTTCTTCCAAGTTCGGTAAGAACAACAAATGGGGATATTTCCCGGCATTCTCTGCCGCTTGGCGTTTGGGTGAAGAAGAATTCATCAAGAATCTGAATATTTTCTCTGACTTGAAGTTGCGTGTTGGTTACGGTATGGCTGGTAACAACCGTATTGATAGCTATTTGAGTTTGGCTGTTTTGAATTCAGTGACTTATCCCAGCGGTGATTCAACTCAATCGGGTTATGTACCCAAACAGATTCCGAATCCTGACTTGAAGTGGGAAGCCAACAAGACTTTCAACTTTGGTATTGACTTTGGTTTCTTCAACCAGCGTTTGACGATTTCTCCGGAATTCTATGTGAACCGTAGTAGCAATTTGCTGCTGAGCGCTAAATTACCGACTTCTTCCGGTTACAACAGTATGGTAATCAATGCCGGTGAAACTGAAAACAAAGGTATTGACCTGACCATTAATTCTGCCAACATCATGACCAAGGACTTTACTTGGAATACGGCTGTAACTCTGTCTCACAACAAGAATTCTGTAAAGAAACTGACTGGTGAAGAAGTGCAGCTTTGGGAAGCTAAATTTGGTTATGACCAAAAGACTCACATCATCGGGGTAGATCGTCCGTTGGGCCAGATGTACGGTTATGTAACCGATGGCTTGTATCAGGTTTCAGACTTTGACTATGATGCTGCTACCAAGACTTATACCTTGAAAGACGGTGTGCCTTACATGGGTAAGAAAAAGGACGTTAAACCGGGTATGTGGAAGTTTAAGAATGTAGATGGTAGCGAAGACTGCAAAATTACAGAAGGTGATAAAACCGTGATTGGTAATGCTTATCCGAAATTTTATGGAGGTATCAACAATACCTTTACTTATAAAGACTTCGATTTGAGCATCTTCTTGACTTACAGTTTCGGCAACGATGTGTTGAATGCAACCAAATTGACGAATACTAAAACTGCTTTACAGAATAGAAATGTGTTGGATGTAGCGAATTCCAGCAACCGTTGGGTAGTAGTAAATCAGGCCGGTGAATTGATTACCGATCCTGAAGAAATGGCTGCTATCAACCAGGGTAAGAACTTTGCAGCAGTGTATGACAATGAAGTAGGTGATACCTATATTCACTCTTGGGCTGTAGAAGATGGATCTTATCTGAAGTTGAGTAACATCACATTGGGATATACCTTCCCGAAGAAAGTGCTCAATAAAATCGGTATCAGTAAGCTTCGTCTGTATGCTACCGGTTCTAACCTGCTGACATGGACCAAGTACTCAGGCTTCGATCCTGAAGTATCTACAATGGGTAATGGTTTGACTCCGGGTGTAGACTTCGGTGCTTATCCTAAGAGCCGTTCCTTCGTATTTGGTATTAATCTGGCTTTCTAATCCTTAAAAAGTATATACAATGAAAAAATATAAATTGATTGCATTCAGTGCATTGATTGCAGCAGGGTTGACTTCGTGTGAATTGACCGAAAAGCCCAGCTCTTATTACGAAAAAGATACCTATTTCCAAACCTATGATCAGGCTAAGATGTCGGTTATTGGACTTTTCGATTGCTTGGCTAATGAAAAGCATTACGGGCAGTTTGAAATGGCTGTTCCTACTTCGGATGATACGTATTATATCCAAGGTACCGGTACCGACAATACGCGGCGTGATATCGCACATTATATGGTGAAGTCTACCAATACCTGGGTAGCTACCTTATGGGAATATAAGTATATGGGTATCGACCGTGCTAACTTTGCCATTGCTGGTATCGAAGCCATGGAAGGTTATGCCGAAGATGCATCGCTGCAAGAACTGGTAGCTCAAGCTAAGTTTGTACGTGCGTTTTTGAGCTTCGACTTAGTAAAATGTTGGGGAGATGTACCTTATAAGACTACGTTCACTTCTATCTATGATGAGGCATTCAAAGGTAGAGTAGACCGCGAAGAAATCTATAAGTATATCATCGAAGATTTGGATTTTGCCAAGAACAAACTTCAGGCAAGTAGTGCTTCTCTCTCACCCGAGGTTCCTTCACAAGGAGCTGCTCATGCTTTGCTGATGCGTGTATACTTGCAGCGTGCAGGTTATAGCCTGCAGATGAACGGACAGGTTACTCGTCCGTCTGATGACAAGCGTAAGGCTTATTTTGATGCTGTACTGGCTGAATGGACTGCATTCCAAGAAAAGGGTTACCATGATTTTAATCCCGATGGTTATCAGAAACTGTTTGAAGGCTATTCTGCCAATCTGCTCAATTCCAAGGAAAGTTTATGGGAAATAGCGTTCAATCCTACGGGTGCTGGCTATAAAGACAATGCTGGTCAATGGGGAACTTACAATGGTCCGTCTGTACAAGCTCCGGGTAAGGGTGCTGTAGCCTCACAAGTGATGGGTCGTGCCAATGCTTTCTTCCGTGTGATGCCGGCTTGGAAGGATTTCTTCGAAGAAGGGGATGAGCGTAGAGATGTAATGGTATGTACGTATCAGTACAAATGGGAGAATAATGCCCATAAGAAAGTGGAGAACAAGAAACTGACTGATTGGTATCCTGGCAAATGGCGCAGAGAATGGATGCCGAAAGGTTTCTATGATCCTAATATCACAGCCGTAAACTTCTGTCCGCTGCGTTATGCCGATGTGGTATTGATGGCAGCTGAAGCATACAATGAAACGGGCAATACACCGGAAGCTTGGAGATTACTGAATATGGTAAGACACCGTGCCGGAGCTACTGAGGTGAACTCATGGCAGGCTTATAAGGAAGCTCAGCCCAATCTGTATGACTTGCCTTACTTTACCGGTGCCGACGAACAAGATAACTTCCGCAAGGCTTTGTATTGGGAACGTGGTTTCGAATTGGCTTTCGAAGGTCAGCGTAAGTTCGACTTGCTGCGGTGGGGTATCTTGGGTGATGCTTTGAAACTCTTCCAAGATAAAATGGACCCCTCATTGAAAGGTAAGTTCGTGGCTGGTGACAACTTTGTAAAAGGTAAACATGAACTGTTCCCCATTCCTCTGGGTGAATTGCAGGCTAATCCGGCTTTGAATAACCAGAATAACCCTGGGTACGAATAATTGAATAATATCTGTAGGTTAAAATAGTTGTGAAAAGGTGTTTCAGTATGGGAAAGTTTATTTTCCATACTGATAAACACCTTTTCTTTTTCAGAGTCATGGTAATGAATGATTCTAGTTATAATGAATAATCGTATGAAAAAACTTTTTATATATGGTGTGGCATGTGCTGCATCTGTCAGTCTTTTGGGTTCTGCCTGTTCTTCTCGTCCGGCAGCCGATCACGCTTGGTTGAAACAAGCCATTGAGACATCTGTATTTCAGTTAAAACATACTACTGCCGAGATTGGCGACTCAGTTCTGTTGCCCCGCTCTATCTGGACAGGTCATGATGTTGATTTTGTGCGCCGTCAGTTGGGTAAAACTGCGATGACAACTCAAGACTCTGCACGGTTGAAGCAGCCTAAAGATACAATCGGAAACCGTCGTTATTGTGCGTCAATTTACGATTGGACCAGTGGTTTCTTCCCTGGAAATTTGTGGTTGGCTTATCAACTGTCGGGCGATAAAGAACTGCAGAATAAAGCTGTTCAATTTACCAACTATCTCTATCCTTTGCGTGAGTATACAGGTACTCATGATATTGGCTTTATGATGAACTGCAGTTATGGCAACGCTTATCGCACTTGTCCTACCGATAGCGCACGGGCTGCGTTGATCCAAACTGCCGACAACTTGTGTGGACGCTTTAATCCTCAGATTGGCTGTATTCGATCCTGGAATTTTGGTAAGTGGAATTTCCCGGTCATTATTGATAATATGATGAATTTGGATTTGCTGTTTTATGTCAGTCATCTTACCGGTGATAATCGATATAAAGAGTTGGCTCTTACCCATGCCCGTACCACTTTGAAACATCACTTCCGTCCCGATTATTCGTCTTATCATGTAATCAGTTATAACTCCGATGGTACAGTAGAATCGAAAGGTACTCATCAAGGGCAAAACGATGCTTCTACTTGGGCGCGCGGGCAAGCTTGGGGATTATACGGATATACCTCTTGCTATCGCGAATCAAAAGATACGGCATTCTTGGAGCAGGCTAGGCATATTGCCGCTTTGATTATGAACGGAGTACAGACAGAAGATAAGATTCCTTTGTGGGACTATGATGCTCCGCAGTTACCCGAAACACCGCGTGATGCTTCTGCTGCTTCTGTTACAGCTTCTGCGTTGTTAGAGTTGAGTACCTTGGTGGAGGACGGAAAAATCTATGCAGACTATGCAGAGCAGTTATTGAAGAGTCTTTCTTCCAAAGCTTATTTGGCAGAGAAAGGAACGAATCAGGGATTTATTTTGATGCATTCTACCGGAGCATTACCCAATGGATCTGAAATTGATACTCCGCTGAATTATGCAGACTATTATTACCTTGAAGCTTTGCTGCGCTACATGCAGTTGAAAGGAATTGCGTATCAGAATATTTAATTGGTCTTGTTTGCCAAACAAAGGCAGTCATTAGAATCAGAACTAATGTAGATATATCCTACAACGTGAGAAGCCGTTCCTTTTTAAGGGGAACGGCTTCTCACGTTATTAAGATATTTATCAGTTATTAGTAGGGTAGCGGCACCATGGCTCTTCTGCCATGATTAAGGTCCAGTCCATTTTGATAGGCCTCTGGTCCATAGATATCTTTCAGTTTCATCTCTCCCATATTAACCAAAATACCTCTGGCCATGAGTCCTGCATCCTCGTTGGCTTTGTGGGGTAATGTGGCTGCGGCCTGTTTCAAGGCTGGCAAGAAAGGCTGGATATGCTTTCTCATAGCAGGATCGAGTGACAAGCATTCCAGTGAAGAATACCCTATTTTACGGTCTTTTTCCTGTACTGGCTGTATCAGTCGCTGAATACTTTCTTCTGCTTTGCCCAGATAAGCCATGGCATAGGCTGCTTCCGATGCAATGTAAGGATTGGCATCCTGCAGCAAGGCTTGCAGTGCTTTCGGGCAGTCTTTAATTTTCTGCTGTTGAGCCAGCTGAGCGTAGCCTACCGCTCCCCAGAAGCGCATGTCTGCATATGGACTCTGAATGGCTGCTTCCAGAAGTGGCAATGCTTCCGGAGTAGCTGTGCCGGCAGTTTCCACCAACTCATACAATTGTTTTAGCGGATATTTCTCTTTTCTCACAGTTTCGTATAGAATGTGTCCTTCGCGAGAGTTAGGCAGGAAGAATCCCAGATCCTTGGTGTTTCTGATGTGGTCGGATAAGGCATTCCTCATGTCAGCCAGGATGTCAGCATGATCGGCATCTGCTGATAAATCGTGTAGTTCATCAGGGTCATTTTTTAAGTCGAACAACATCTCTGCCGGATGTGCATGGAACGTCTGCTCCCAATCTGAGCAGGTATTATGTCCGCCCAATACCCATTCATCCCAAGCTTGATTAGAAGGCATTCCCCATTGGTAATAATTTCGCAGGGCAAACTGACGGTAAGGTATGTAGCTGCGGATGTATTTGTAGCGTCCGTCAGTTACGGCGCGCACAGGCATAAAGTGGTGCAACTGATTGGCAGCCAGAGCAAATTGCTTCTCTCTTTTTTCTGTACTTCTGTATTTTCCAGCCAGTGCTTTGCCTTGCATATGTTTCGGTGGTTTTATGCCAGCTATACTCAGTACGGTAGGTCCCAAATCAGTGAAGTTCACTAATCCATTTTCTTGCTTTGAAAGATGCTGAGCCAGGTGTTTCCATTTTTCTGGGAAATAGGCTATCAGAGGTACTTTTAGTCCACTTTCGTATAAATATCCTTTACCTCGGGGTATACAGCCTCCGTGGTCGCTGAAAAAGAAGATGATGGTATTTTCATCCAGTCCTTTTTCTTTCAAGTCTTTCAGGAAAAAGCCTAACCAGGTATCCACGTCTTGTACAGCTTCCAGGTGTCCGGCATAGTCGGAGCGTACGGCAGGTAAGTCGGGTACATAGCCGGGTAAAGTAAGCTGGGCAGGGTAAATGCCCTCTTGGGTATAGTCACGTCGGCCGTCTGTGTGGAAAGTACGTACCCGTCCCATGTGTGATGTGACGGTATTGAATACGGCAAAAAACGGTTGTCCTTCTTTTCGCTGACTGCTGTTATACGATGCTTTTTTATGACATTCATCCCAGCATGCTTTGTTGTTGCGTGTAGAATTATAGTGTGTTTTGCTATTGTTGGTACAATAATAGCCGGCTTCCCGCAATTTCTGAGGGAAGAAAATGTTGTCTGGTGTATCATAAGGTACCGGGTGTACATCCATGCCATAGGTAGTAGAATAACAGCCTGTAATGAGTGAAGAACGGGCGGCAGAACTCTGCGGAGCTACCGACCAGGCATTCATAAACTGGATACCGTTGGCAGCCAAACTGTCGGCATTGGGAGTATGTACATCTTTATTGCCATAGCATCCGAACTCTGTGGCACTGGTGTCTTCGAATGTCAGCCAAAGGATGTTTGGCTTTTCATCGTTCTGATTGGCAGCTTTGCTCTGTGTGGGCATCAGGCCATAGAGTGCGCTGCACATAAATATAGGTAATTTGTTCATAAAATAGGATTTAAATATTGAATTGATAGCTAAGATATGGGGAATGTGTGAATGTATGCTTTTTGAATGTTTAATAATGTATCAATCTTGTTTTCTAGTTTGATTATAGTACAATTGTTGCATGTTTTGCACAGATGTAATGTTCTGGGGTGGCAGAAATGTAATCTATTTAGATATTTGTTGGTCTGTAAGTAGATTTGTTTTTATACCTTTGAACAAAAATACATATGTAAATTTTAAATCGTTTTTATTATGAAGAATCATAGAAAAATGGCTTTGTTGGCCGTCATTATGATGTTTTGGTTTTCCATTTCGTTTATTACCAATATTCTTGGACCGTTGATTCCCGATATTATTCAGAATTTCGAATTGAAGGATTTGGCAATGGCAGGATTTATTCCAACCTCTTTTTTCTTAGCGTATGCCGTGATGTCTATTCCTGCTGGTATTCTGATAGACAAATATGGTGAAAAGCGTGTATTGTTCATCGGTTTTCTGATGCCTTTTGTGGGAACGTTGTTGTTTGCTAATTTCCCGGTCTATGAGGTATTGCTGATTTCTTCTTTTATCATTGGTCTAGGTATGGCCATGTTGCAGACCGTATTGAATCCTTTGCAACGTGTGGTAGGCGGTGAAGAGAATTATGCTTTTGTGGCCGAATTGGCACAGTTTATGTTTGGTATTGCTTCTTTCATAAGTCCGCTGGTGTATACGTGGTTGATTCATGAGTTGGCACCAAATGTATATCAGGCCGGTCATAACTGGGTGGTTGATGCGCTGGCGGTAGTTACTCCCGACAAGCTCCCCTGGGTTTCTTTGTATTGGGTGTTTGCCGTATTGTTATTGGGGATGTTATTGCTGGTTGTGTTGGTTCGTTTCCCTCAAATCGAACTGAAGGAAGAAGAGAAGAGCGGTTCATCCGAATCATTTATCTGGCTGTTCAAGCAAAAACATGTATGGCTGTTTTTTCTGGGTATTTTCTGTTATGTAAGTACCGAACAGGGTGTGTCCATTTTTATGAGTACTTTCCTGGAACAGTATCATGGTATTAATCCGCAGACAGTAGGAGCTCAGTGTATCAGCTACTTTTGGGGTTCCATGACGGTAGGATGTTTGGTGGGCATGTTCCTGCTGAAGTTGCTAGATAGCAAGCGGTTGCTACGCATTTCCGGAATATTGGCCATGGCCTTTTTGCTGATAGCGTTGTATGCACCTGCATCGATTGCCGTATGGGCTTTCCCATCTATAGGTTTTAGTATTTCCATGATGTTCTCCATTGTATTCTCGTTGGCTCTGAACACAGTCGAAAAGAATCACGGTTCGTTTGCAGGTATTTTATGTTCAGGTTTGGCTGGCGGTGCCTTTGGTCCGTTGTTGGTAGGTTTTCTGGCCGATCTTTTTACCCTACGTGTAGGCATGTTGTTGATTTTGGTATTTATGGCTTATATTACAGCCATTGGTTTTTGGGCTCGTCCGCTGATTGATAACAAAACGGTAAGTTTGAAACAACTGCTTCATCTGGAGTAAGTTGTCGGGGTGCCGTTGCAGTAAATGCTGGCTGAGGTTGCGGAAGTTTTACTTTCAGCCATGAAATTTTCCCTGGTACTTTGCGATGCTAACTCTGTGGATTAACATATGTAAATCCATAGGTTTAGGAAATTCTAATACTAGTATAATTTCCTAAACCTATGGATTTTTTTGTAAAAACGGTAATGGGGCGTAAAATGTATGGAAAAGCGATTCCTTATGTTCTATATGAGCATGATAGGGTGTGCGGGAGAGTGCAGATTTTAACATTTCAGCTACTACTGCCTATGTAGGGTGAATGATTCACTGTAATTACTTGTAAATCAGTTGGTGATAGGTGAAACGTACTTCGGTGAAAGGTAAGAGGAAGGGTGATAAACCGGGTGAAAGGTACCCTTTGCATACCGGTTTTTGGTAAAGTTAATAATTATCTAGCTTTTTCAGTCGGCCTTTCTCGGAAAAAAGTTGTTTCTTTGTGGATGGAATTTTAAAGTAGAAATCAATTATTGTACTATCATGCTAACTATTCAGATTATTAATAAATCGAAACACCCGCTTCCTTCGTATGCTACTGCCTTATCGGCTGGTATGGATTTACGTGCCAACCTGGAGGCTCCGTTGACACTGGCTCCTATGCAGCGCTGTCTGGTTCCTACCGGCTTATACATGGCTTTGCCTGCTGGTTTTGAGGCGCAGGTGCGTCCGCGCAGTGGATTAGCCATTAAGAAGGGTATCACGGTGCTGAATTCTCCGGGAACCATTGATGCGGATTACCGTGGAGAGATTTGTGTGGTGTTAATCAATCTTTCTGCCGAGCCGTTTGTAATAGAGGATGGTGAGCGGATTGCTCAAATGGTGATAGCCCGTCATGAACAGGCCGACTGGCAACCGGTGGAGGTACTGGATGACACCGAGCGTGGTGCAGGAGGATTTGGACATACAGGTAAACTATAATCCATAATGGGTAGGCTAAAATGAATAGAGTTTGGAAAATATGGGTGTTTTGGCTGACTTTGCTGGTAAGTGCGCCGCTCCCTGTGCTTGGAAGTGGACTTTGGAAAGCCGAGTATACAGAGTCGACCAAGAAAAAAAATAAAAAGAAAAAGCGTACGCAGAAAACGGCTGAAAAGGAAGTGAAGGTATCTGTTCTTTCAGAGGAAGCTCAGCGGAAATATGATTATTATTTTTTAGAGGCAGGCAGATTAAAATTGAAAAAGGAATATGATGCAGCTTTTGAACTTTTGCAGCATTGCTTGAGTATTCATCCTTATGCAGCATCGGCTCATTATGAATTGGGACAGTATTACTTGTTCCTGAAACAGGTGCCTCAGGGGATAGCAGCGGTAGAGAAAGCGGTGGCTTATGAACCGGATAACTTTTGGTATAGTCATGGCCTGGCCAATCTTTACTTACAGCAAAATGATTGGGAGAAAGGAACAGCTTTGCTGGAGCGTATGGTTGAACGTTTTCCTGCCAAGCTAGATCCTTTATATACCTTGTTGGAAATCTATAACCAACAGGGTAACTATGATCAGGTAATCGTTACTCTGAACAGGCTGGAAGAGAAGATGGGAAAGAATGAACAACTCAGCATGGAGAAATTTCGCATCTATTTGCAGAAAGAAGATCATAAAAAGGCTTTTCATGAGATAGAAAGTTTGGTTTCTGAGTATCCGAACGATGTGCGTTATCAGGTCATTCTAGGAGATGTATATCTACAGAATGGAAAGAAAGAGAAAGCTTACGAACTCTATCGGAAAGTGTTAGAGGAAGAACCCGAAAATGCACAGGCTCGTTATTCGCTGGCTTCGTATTACGATGAAACCGGCCAGAAGGAGCTGTATCAGTTGCAACTGGATTCGCTGCTTTTGAATAAGAAAGTAGAACCGCAGACCAAGATGAACGTGATGCGTAGACTGATTGTGCAGAATGAACAGGAGGGAGGTGACAGTATACGTATTATCCAGCTGTTTGACCGTATCATGGAACAGGAACCTGATGATCCGGCTCTACCGATGCTGTATGCTCAGTATTTGATTTCCAAAAAGATGAATCAGGAATCATTGCCGATATTGGAAACTGTATTGGAGCTAGATCCCACGAATACTGCAGCGCGAATGACTTTGCTGGGAGAAGCTATCCGTAAAGAGGATTATAAGGAGTTGATTCGTCTGTGTGAGGCTGGGGTAGAATCGAATCCCGATCGACTGGAGTTTTATTACTATCTGGCCATCGGCTATAATCAGGCAGAGCGGATGGATGATGCACTGGCTGTGGCGCAAAAGGCTTTGAAGCAGGTGACACCTGAGAGCAACAAGGAGGTGGTATCGGATTTTTATGCCATGATAGGCGATGCCTGGCACAGCAAGCATGAAAATGAAAAGGCCTATGCTGCTTATGATTCGGCATTGATTTATAATCCGAATAATATAGGTACACTCAATAATTATGCTTATTATCTATCGCTGGAGAAACGAAATTTGGATAAGGCAGAAGAGATGAGTTATAAAACGGTAAAGGCGGAGCCGACAAATGCCACCTATCTAGATACGTATGCCTGGATATTATTTGTGAAAGGCAAGTATTCGGAGGCTCGCATCTATATAGATAATGCCATGAAAGCGGAAGAAGAAAAAAGTGCAGAAGTGGTGGAGCATTGCGGCGACATTTATTCGATGTGTGGTGATGTGGAAGGTGCGTTGAAATATTGGAAGCAGGCTTTGGAAATGAAGAGTACATCGTCTACCTTGAAAGAGAAGATTGCAAAGAAGAAATACATCCCTGCTGAAAAGTAAGAGAAGTGACTTTTAAAATCAGAAAGAGTATGAATAGAATGAATAAATATTGCACAGGATTATTATTGGTAGTGGCCTTGGTGGTAGGATTGGCTGGGTGTAAGTCTTCCCGGCAGTCTGCCGGTATTCGTACGGCTTGTCTGTCGTCTAAAGTAAAACTGACGATTCCGCATAAGGATGCCGTGTTTACCGTTCATGGTACGATGAAACTCCGCAGCAAAGAGCGTATGCAAGTATCTTTCCTGATGCCGATTTTACGTACTGAAGTGGCTCGGATGGATATTACTCCTGATGAAGTAATGCTGGTAGACCGTATGGGGAAGCGCTATGTTCATCTGACGCGTGCAGAGTTGAAAGGACTGCTGCCGCGGAAGGCTGATTTTGCACATTTGGAGAAGATGTTGTTTAAGGCTGCCCAGCCTGGAGGAAGACGTGCTTTGGAAGGAAAAGATCTGGGCATTTCCAAATTGGAAAAGTGTCGGATAGAGTTGACAGATTTTTCGGATAAATCTTTTACGATGACTCCTACACAACTTTCATCTCGTTATCGTAAGGTAGAGCCGGAAGAATTGCTTCAGTTGTTGATGGATTTGTTGGAATGATGAAGAAGGTCTACTTATGAAACGATTCTATGTGCTTTGTATACTGTTTTCTGTTGTTCTGTTTCCGCTCTTTGCCCAATCTAATAAGTTGATTAAAGAGTTGGAACAGAAGCGTGGTGATTTGCAGAAGCAGATTGCCGAAACAGAGTCATTGCTGAACATTACCAGGAAAGATGTGGGCAGTCAGCTGAACGGACTGGCTGCATTGACCGGTCAGATAGAAGAAAGAAAGCGATATATCGTTGCGATGAATCAAGATGTAGAAGCTATCGATAGGGAATTAAGTGCTCTGCAGAGGCAATTGAATCGTTTGCAACGTGATTTGAAGGAGAAAAAAAATAAATATGAGGCTTCTGTTCAATATCTATATAAAAATCGTTCTATTGAAGAGAAACTGATGTTTATTTTTTCTGCTGAAAATCTGGCTCAGACGTATCGCAGATTGCGGTATGTGCGTGAGTATGCTACTTATCAGCGTCTGCAAGGACAGGAAATCCAGAAGAAGCAAAAGCAGGTAGAGGATAAGAAAAAGGAACTGACACAGGTGAAGGCTGCAAAGGAGAACCTGTTGAAAGAGCGCGAACAGGAAAAAAGCAAGCTGGAACAGGAAGAAAAACAGCAGCGGGCCTTGGTTGACAGTTTGAAGAAAAAACAGAAAGGATTGCAAAATGCAATAGCTAAGAAGCGGAGAGAGGCGAATGAATTGAATACTCGTATTGACCGCTTGATAGCTCAAGAAATAGAGAAAGCACGAAGACGGGCTCAAGAAGAGGCCAAACGGGAAGCTGCAGCACGTAAGAAGCAGCAAAAGGTACAAACGGCAACTGCAACCCATTCAAGTAAAGCTGCTCCGTTAGAGAGTTTTTCGATGAATAAGGCCGATCGTGAATTGTCGGGCAGTTTTGCAGGAAATAAAGGAAGGTTACCCATGCCCATCACTGGACCTTATATGATAACCAGTCATTACGGACAGTATGCAGTAGCTGGCTTGCGTAATGTGAAACTGGATAATAAAGGTATTGATATTCAGGGTAAACCAGGTGCACAGGCACGGGCTGTTTTCGATGGAAGGGTGGCTGCTGTCTTTAAATTGAATGGCTTGTTCAATGTGCTGGTGCGTCACGGTGCCTATATATCGGTCTACTGTAATTTGTCTGTGGCTTCCGTAAAGTCTGGCGATATGGTCAAGACTCGTCAGCCGCTAGGCACCATCTTTTCGGATGGTACGGATAACGGACGTACGGTATTGCATTTCCAGTTAAGAAAGGAAAAGGAGAAGTTGAATCCAGAGCCGTGGCTGGACAGATAAAGATTTGTCTGTCATTTTTTAATAAGTAAGCGGATGGCAAACCAGGCATGGTGCAGTATGGTGCTCAGCCATCCGTAATGACGGGTCATAATATAGAACCGTTCGCGCAAGGATGCCTGATGGTTTTGGGTAGTCATGCCCTCTTCCAGGTAATCTATGAGAGTAAGGTGTGTATTATGTAATACATTAGCTTTTTTCATGATGCGTATACACCAGTCGAAATCTGCTGAGAAGCGGTAGTGCAGGTCATAGGGTTCGGTCAGTTCACGGCGGGCAAAGAAAGCCTGATGACACACCAGCATACCTTGCCGAAAACTTTTCCAATTCAGTGTTTCGGGGGCAGATAAGCGTCTCATGCGTACAAAATGTCCTTCACTATCTACCAATTCGGTTTCTCCGTAGAGTACATCGGGTAGTTTCTCTGTATTCCGTAGTGAATGTACCATCAGTTGCAGGGTATCGTCTTCGTGAAAGCTGTCACCTGCATTCAGAAAACACAGATAATCGCCTGTAGCTAGTTGCATACCTTTGTTCATGGCATCGTACAAGCCTTTGTCAGGTTCGCTCACCAGACAAGTAATGTGTTCACGGTATCGGTCGACAATGTTTAGCGTATTGTCTTTCGAAGCACCGTCTATAATGATGTATTCCACATGATGATAGGTCTGTGAGATGACACTCTGTATGGTGTCTTCTATGGTATCGGCTGCGTTATAGGTCACCGTAATGATGCTGAATTTGGGGGTAAGATGTGCGTGCATGTTGTCTTACTGTTTATAGTTTGTTATACAAATCGGTAAACTGCTTGGCAATGACATGTTCTGAATAATGGGTAACTGCTTTGCGATAGGCTTCTTCAGAAAGACTGATGTAGTCGGTATCTGTCAGTGTCCAATAAATGCCATTGGCCAAATCTTCTGCCGACTTATACTGTGCCACATATCCATTGTGTAGGTGGTCTATCATTTCTGGAATGCCACCTACATTGAATCCTACGCAAGGTATGCCGCAAGCCATGGCCTCCATGATGGTATTGGGCAGGTTTTCTTCCAAAGATGGGGTAACAAAGATGTCTACAGCATTGTAGATATTCACCAATTGATGTTCATCAGTAATGAAATCCATCGGGAGTACTTGGAATGGCAGCAAATGAGTCAGCTGTTGTGATTGTTGTCCGAAAGATACCACACACAACTGTTCTTTTAGTTCAGGGTGCTGTTGGTCCAGCAGGTGGCAAGCTTCTACCAGATAGTCGATACCTTTGCGCTTATCTGTGATTTTTACCGACCCAAAGAGCATCAGTTTTTTGTCTTGAGGCAGTGTGCACCGCAAGCGTGCTTCCTGCTTGTTGCGTGGCTTGAATAGGTTGGTATTGATGGGGTTGGGTATACAGGTTACTGAATGTCCGGATAATAAAGAACTATGTTTGGCTTTTTCTTCCAACCAATGGCTACAGGCTACAAAGGTAATGGAGCGTTTCTTATAAATAGCCTGCTTTTTCCGGAAAATCCGGTATGATAAGTCTTTCTGTTTTTCCCCGTTATGAATGTATGGGCAGTTGTGGCATTCGGTCTGGTAATAATCGCATGTACGAGCATGGTGGCAAATTCCTGTACAGGGCCACATATCGTGCATGGTCCATACTACGGGCTTTCCTGAAGTGAGAATCTTTTCCAAATTTTTTAAGGAAAGCATGCCTTGATTAATCCAATGCAGGTGGATAATATCGGCCTGTTGGAATTCAGGTAGGGTAGTGATGTCATTTCCTGTATTGGCAATGTCTACGGCGAAGATGTTTTTTTTCTGAAAGTGGTTAGCTTTCCAGATGATAAAGCGTTCCCATACAAATTTGGCTATTAGTGTCCAGTTGCGCTTTAAGGCTACCACTGTTATCTGTTCCGTCTGCTTGTCACGTACCAGTAATTTGGCTTTGATGCCGTGATTCTTGAGGGTTTCCATCAGTCGGCTGGCCGCTATGGCTGCTCCGCCGATGCGTTCGGATGTATTGATTAGTAGGACTCTCATTGTTTTATGTTTCTTGTTTGCAAAAGTAGTGGTTTTCGTTGAATAACGCTTTGCTTTCACTTGCCAAAATCTCCTTTTAGCAGGCGTTTCAGCCTGCGGACCACCTTGGCCCGGAAGCCACTGGTGTGGTGGTAATAGCGTGCCAGGATGTTGCGTGCTTCCTGATTCTCTGTTACAGGACTGATGGGAACTACGGGGAGTGGTTTCAGCCACAGGTCCGATTCATAGAGCGGGTCTTGTCCACAGTGGGTACCGCTACCGTCGAATCCGTTGTTTTGCACCAGTGAGCGGCCGGTATTGAGCGATAGTATATCAGCCAGGAATAGGCTGGCATTCCAGCGAATGGCCCAGGAATTGTTTTTTCCTTCGGTTTGTCGGCGCAGCATACGTGTAAAGCGGTAATTGCCATTGAAGTCGAAGTATCGGGTCAGTTTTCTCTTTTTCAGTTCCTGTAGCAGTGCTTTGCCGTCCGGATTAAATTGTTTCCAGGCTCTGGCCCAGGTGGCCCATCCCCAGCTTCCGGTCCATTTTATGAGGAAGGTATCTGGCAGGTTGGGGTCTTTGGTAAAGTCACAGGCCTGGATGTGTCCCACTCTTGGCTCTTCCGCATATGTCTCCAGTGCCTCATTCATGAAGCGCAGGAAATAGGGAGCTACCAGAAGATCGTCTTCCAATACAATCACTCTTCCGTAGCGGTTGATTTGTGTGGTCACGCCGTCAATAATGTTGCGTGCCAATCCCCAGTTTTCCGTTCTTTCTATGAGGTGTATTTCTTTAAAACCGCTCAAGCTGTGCAGGTAGTTCCGCACTTGGTCTACCGCCTCTTGCTCGGTGGCTTGTCTGGCTGCATCCGAGTATACATAGAGTATGCTGTCGGCTGCTTCCTGATTGGTCAGCAGACTGTCGATAAGTTGCCGGGTATGAATCGGCCGATTGTAGGTAAACAGTAAAATAGGGGCATATGTTTGCATCATATCAACAGGTATTAAGGGTGAATTACAGGGGACGGCTTCTCTTTTCTTCTTTGTTCCAATTGGTGTATCAAGGTGTCGGACAAGCCGCTTACAGTTTTTCTGCAAAACATTTTTGACGACTGCATCAGTGCCGGAAAATCTTTCTCTGTCATGATTTGAATCGCTTGGTCATAGACAATGTAGTGCAGGGGGGTTAAGGCCTTTAGGCCTTGGTATTCATTGGTGTATGTCAGGGCATGTGCAGCATAGGGCGAATTGAATACCAAGGTTTGTATGCAGAGTTCGCTGGGTACAAAACTGGTCTTGAAATACCGGATGGCCTCGTGTTCGGTGCATAGCTGCTGATATACATAGCGTGCACAGGGCAGCGTGATGGCCCAATAGTCGGAGCCGAAATATACCTCTGCTCGTCGTCCGGCAATGCGTGTAGTGACTTTCTTTCTGAAAGGTAAACCTTTCATTAAGGTGCGTGCTGCTACGATTATCTTGTTTTTCAACCACTGGTTTTTCCAAGGCAGGTCTCTAAAGAAGTGATAGCATCTTATTTTGCTGGTCTGCGCCGTATTGGCCGACCGGCTCAGGTTCATGCCCATGATAAATTCGGTATCACGGTGGGCATCTAGGTAGCGGTGGATTTCAGCGTTGCTCCATAGCGGATAATCTTGCCCGCTGAGGCATACGATATGGCCGTAGTCCACTCCGCTGCGGATTACGGCTCCCAACAGTTCCTTTTGATATTCCACTTGTTGCCATCCACCCCAGCTGATACGGTGACGGCGAACAAAAACTACTTTTCCGGCCAGCATTTTCTCGAAAGGACGAATATCTGCGTTGAGGTCTACGTGCAGGTAGAAGTCGGCATCTTCGTTCAAGGCATTTACCAGGCGTGCCAAGTGTGGGGCATCTTTATAGGCGGATATGATGTAGGCTATGCGGCTCATAGATTTTTGGGTTTACGGTGAGATTGATTAATTTCATACAGACTGCGCCGGGTATGGCGTGCATAAAGGGCAGCCAGCAGTGCAGTATATAATTTTTTCTGCCAGGGAAACAGGGTGAATGCTATCCAAAATTCCCGCAGAGCCAGCTTATATTGTCCGCTAAGCAGGGCTCCTGCCATGCGTCCTTTGTGCCAGGAAGACACATAGCGGCGCACGCCTTTCCGGTGTTTGGCTTCTTGCAGCAGGGCATCGAACTGTGCGTCTACCGGTGTGTACCAAAGGCTGGGACGTGGCTTTTTTCCTTCCATCGGATAGAGGTAATAGATAGAAGTAGGCCGGCAAGAGTAGGCTATCTCACAACGTGCATACAGACGGGCCAGGGTAATGCTGTCTTCTCCGGCGGGGATGCCTACCGGAAAGCCACTGATAGCCATCAGGTGTTCCTTGCGTACGCAGAAAGAACTCATGTGAAGCGGGGGATTAATGCCCGACGACAACACAAAGTAATTGTCCATCACACCGTCTTCTCCACTGAAACTGTAGGGGGCCGGTAATTGGGGCAGGGTGGGTGTATTTCCCGGCTTGCACAGGTAATACGATGTACCGTATATGCCGCATTGCGGGTATTTGTCGATGAGTGTGGAAAGGATTTCCAGGTGGTCTTTTTCCCATACATCGTCGGCATCGAGAAAAGTCAGAAAATCTGCTCTCGATTCTGTCATTCCTTTGTTTCGGGCTGCCGAAACGCCTGCATTGCGCTGCCTTATCAGGCGTACCAGCGGATATGCTTGTTGCTCTACCAGGGTAGGTCCATCGTCGGTAGAGCCGTCGTCTATGACCAGTATTTCGGTCGGTAAGAGAGTCTGCCTGAGTATGGATTGAATGGCTCGTTCTATGTAAGCGCTGCCGTTGTATAATGGGATAATGACACTGAATGAGTTCATGGAATAATTTATTTTTTTACTAAGCCTGATTTAGGAAGAATAAATTGCAGAATTTCCTTGAAAATAACTGATTTTGTGCCCCACATCCATAGGATATACAAGATGCTGGCCGTAAAGATTTTGGCAAAAAGGCGCAGGTAGATATTATTTATTTCATGGGTTACTATCCAGGTGGCGCTTAGGCAGAAAACGGTAATCAAGGCAAAGGGAAGAATGTCTTTCAGCGTGTACCAAAGGGACAGACGGATTTCTTTCCATACAAAATACTGCCAGACGAACAGCCAGCCGATATTCAGGCAGACAATGCCTTGTATCATACTCTGTATGCCATAAGGGTAGCTAAGCAGGATGAGGCCAAGCTGCGTGAGGTTGAGAAATATTACGTTCCACATATAGATATTGGATTTCCCTTTGCTGATGAGCAAATTTGAAAACAAGGTATTGATGGGTACGACGGCACCCCACATGCAGAGAGCCTGCAGGATAGGTACACAAGGCAGCCATTTATCGGTTATGGTAATCAGTATCAGTTCGTGGCTGATCAGTGCCAGTCCCAGCATGGTGGGGAAAGCCAGAAATGCAGTGAAGCGCAGCATTTTGCGCAGCACGTGTAATTGTCTCTGTGGCTGCGAGGCTACTTCGGCCAATACGGGTTGAGCTACACTGGTAAGGGTGCCGCTCACCAGGGAGTGTCCCATGGTGTTCCATTTGTTCGATTGGGTATAATAACCCACCTCTGATGCCGGGAAAAAACGCCCCATCAGAGCCGAAAGCAGGTTGTTGTTCATTTGTATAAATATATTGGTTATCAGTATTTTATTACTGAATCCAAACATTTCTTTCAGCGGGCGGAAGTTTTTGGGCAATGTGGGTCGCCAGGGTGAATAGCACCAGAAAGACAGGTTGACTGTGGCTATGAATACCAGACTTTGGGTGGCAATACCCCAGTACGACATACCGTGATAGGCCATTGCTACGCCTACTATGCCCGACAACAGCAGAGCTGGAACCTGTGCCTGCGTTTTTTGTTTCACCATCAGGTTGCGGAAGAGGTAGGCATGGTGGGCAGTGGCGGTGCAGGAAATCAGAAAACCTAGAAACACATACCGGGCCAAGGGTACCAGTTGGGGCTGGTGGTAGAACCGTGCGATGAATGGAGCACTGAAAAACAACAGGGAATAGAGGGTAATTCCCATAAACAAGCTATACCAGAATACGGCGTTATAGTCATCGTGGGTGATGTGTCTCTTATTGGCCAGTGCAGCGGTAAATCCGCTTTCCTGCAGGGTGCCTGCCAAGGTGGAAAAAATGGTTAGCATACCCACCATTCCATAATCATCAGGAGTTAGCAGGCGTGCCAGGAAAATGCCGAAGAACAGATTCAGGAGTTGTTGGATGCCGTTGCTGAATCCGCCCCAAAGCAGTCCTTTGGCTGTCTTTTCTTTTAGAGATACTTCACTCATGGATACTGGTGCTATAATAAATGAATAGTGTTTAGTGATTAGTAGGCCGTCTATGGAACCCCATACAACAGCGCTAATCGCTAAACACTAAGCACTTGTTATGAATTTATTTTACTTCACTGCCGGGTTTTACCTCGTTCAGTACAGAGGTTACGGCCAGTGAGCCGTCGTAGTTTTCGGCAGAAAGAATCATGCCTTCGCTCACCAGTCCGTTCTTGAATTGGCGGGGTGCAAAGTTGGCGATAAACAACACCTGCTTTCCTACCAAATCTTCCGGTTTGTAATGTTGGGCAATGCCGCTTACGATGGTACGGTTTTCCAGTCCATCGGCAATCTTGAATTTCAGTAGTTTTTTCATTTTGGGCACAGCCTCACACTCCAGCACCGTACCTACGCGGATATCCAACTTTTCGAAATCTTCGAACGATACGGTAGGTTTCACCGGATTGGCTTTGTAGTTGGCCGCTTCATTGGCTTTTTTGATGTCGGCCAGACGGTCCATCTGTGCCTGGATAGCGTCATCTTCTATTTTTTGGAACAGCAGTTCCGGTTCGCCTAATTGGTGTCCGGCTGCCAGCAGGTCAGTATGTCCTAATTCGTTCCAATCAAAGTTTTCCATGTTCAGCATCTTGCGCAGTTTTTCGCTGCTGAAGGGCAAGAACGGTTCGAAGGCAATAGCCAGATTAGCCACCAGTTGCAGAGAGATGTTCAGGATGGTAGCCACCCGTCCCATATCCGTTTTGGCCAGTTTCCACGGTTCTGTATCTGCCAGGTATTTGTTGCCGATGCGGGCCAGGTTCATGGCCTCTTTCTGTGCGTCGCGGAATTTGAAGATGTCAAGCAGCTTTTCCACTTCCCCTTTCACGTCGGCAAATTCCTTCAGTGTCTCCCGGTCGTAATCGGTCAGTTCGCCGCAGGCAGGTACTTCACCGTTGAAGTATTTCTTGGTAAGTTGCAGGGCACGGTTCACGAAGTTGCCATATACAGCCACCAGCTCATTGTTGTTGCGAGCCTGGAAATCTTTCCAGGTAAAGTCGTTGTCTTTGGTTTCCGGAGCATTGGCTGTCAGCACATAGCGCAATACATCCTGTTTGCCGGGGAAGTCGGCCAGGTATTCGTGCAGCCACACGGCCCAGTTGCGCGATGTAGAAATCTTGTCGCCTTCCAGGTTCAGGAATTCATTGCTCGGCACATTGTCGGGCAAGATGTAGCTTCCTTCCGCTTTCAGCATAGCCGGGAACACGATGCAGTGGAACACGATATTGTCCTTGCCGATGAAGTGTATCAGGCGTGTTTCAGGGTCTTTCCACCATTTTTCCCAAGAGTCGGGCAGCAGTTCTTTGGTGTTGCTGATGTAGCCGATGGGTGCATCGAACCATACATACAGCACCTTGCCGTCTGCACCTTCCACCGGAACCGGAATACCCCAATCCAGGTCACGGCTCACGGCACGCGGCTGCAATCCCATATCGAGCCAGCTCTTGCACTGTCCGTATACATTGGGACGCCATTCCTTGTGGTCTTCCAGAATCCATTGGCGCAGCCAGGCTTCGTGTTTGTCGAGGGGCAAATACCAGTGTTTCGTCTCACGCATCACCGGCTGGCTGCCGCTGATAGCACTCTTCGGGTTAATCAGTTCTTCCGGGCTGAGGCTGGTACCACATTTCTCGCATTGGTCACCATAGGCTCCTTCTGCGTGGCAGTGTGGACATTCACCGGTGATGTATCGGTCGGCCAGAAATTGTTTGGCTTCCTCGTCGTAATATTGCATGCTAGTCTTCTCGATGAATTCTCCCTTATCATAGAGTTTGCGGAAGAACTCAGAAGCTGTGGCATGATGAGTTTCCGAAGAAGTACGGCTGTATACATCGAATGAAATGCCGAATTCTTCGAATGATTTCTTAATCAGTGTATGATAGCGGTCTACCACATCTTGCGGGGTGATACCTTCTTTCTTGGCACGGATGGTGATGGGTACTCCGTGTTCGTCAGAGCCTCCGATAAAGATGACATCTTCTTTTTTCAGCCGGAGGTAACGGACATAGATATCGGCAGGTACGTATACTCCAGCCAAATGTCCGATATGTACAGGGCCGTTGGCATAGGGCAGAGCCGAAGTTACAGTGGTTCGTTTGAAATTCTTTTCCATAGTTATGTATCTATCTCTTTTGTTATGAACACTTTTGGATGCAAATTTAGCTATAAATCTCGATTTATGCCTCAACAGACAGAGAAAAGTCTGTATTTTTGTGTCATTATTCATCTCTAAAGTAGATTTGTATGGAAGTAGACAGCAAACAGATGCAGCTTTTAGTTCAGGAGATACAGCAGGCATTAGAGGCTTGTGCAGATCCGGTGAAGAGGGATTTTCTGCCTCGTTTTTTCAAGACTGGTAAAGGGCAATATGGTGAGGGCGACTGTTTTCTGGGGGTGATGGTGCCCTTTATCCGCCGTGTGGCCCGACAATATAAAGAGGCTCCGTTGGCCGATGTAGAGCAGCTGTTGCAAAGTCCTTGGCATGAGTGTAGAATGTGTGCGTTATTGATATTGGTAGAACAGTTCAAGAAGGGGGATGACTGTCAACGGAAGGTGATTTATGATTTTTATCTGGCACATACCGACCGCATCAACAATTGGGATTTGGTAGACCTTACGGCACCGGCCATTGTAGGGGAGTATCTGGTGCATCAGCCTAGAACAGATCTCTATACACTAGCCGATAGCACTTGGTTGTGGAACCAGCGTATAGCGGTGGTGGCCACCTTGGCCCTTATCCGTAAAGGAGATTTTACCGACATTCTGGCACTGGCCGAACGACTGCTTACCCATCGGCACGATTTAATGCACAAGGCGGTAGGTTGGATGTTGCGTGAAATGGGGAAGCGGAATAAAGACTTGCTGTTACAGTTTTTGGAAAAGCACAGCACCGTGATGCCCCGCACCATGCTGCGCTATTCCATTGAGAAACTGCCGGAAGCCGAACGGCGTTATTTCATGCAGCGGAAGTGATACATCTCTTCTGTATCAGAAAGGGTTGCTTTGGCATATAATCAGTACCTTTTGTTCGTTGTGCAGGGTAGTGGCAAAGAGGTATTTATCGCCCCCCTCGCTTAACTTCAGCCGTTTACGCAGTTCGGCCACTGAGGCGGGGAAATTGCGTATGGTCAAGTTGGCCTGCGTGATTCCTCCCAGCAGCAACTTCACTTCCTTTTTGTTGAGGCTACAGTAACCGGTCACCGCAAATCGTCTGCCGGGGAAGTCTGGCAGGTGTTGGTCGGATGTATAGAGGTGGCTGTTGGGATGCAGTTTCTCTACGGGGAATTTTTGACAAAGAGTAGAGAAAGCCCCTCCTTTCAGTATCGATACATTGGGCTCATAAAGATAGTTCTTCACTGCGTCGGTGAAGTGCATTGTTCCTTCCTTTTCGTGTGCTTTGCAGAACGTCAGTTGCTGTTGCGTGGCTTTTTGCGGCAGCAGGTTGATGCAATGCACCGGCACTTCATCGGGAGCGATGGATGTTCCCCGCCTCAGCACCAGCAGCAGTTCTTTGCAATCATTGTTGACCGATACGATATGCGCCTCTTTCACATGGCGCAGGGTGTGCAGCGCCAATGTCTGGTCGAGCATGGGCGACAGTTTAATCAATACCTGTGAAGCTTTTTCCAGCAGCAGCGATTCCAAGGCCGATACATCCGGTTCGCAGTCGGCTATAGCCACCGTCTTGCCTCCATGGCCGTCGCGTCGGGCAGGGTCTATAAAAATCCAGTCTACCGGGTTCATTGCCTTCAGGTATTCCACACCATCGGCTTGGCGTACCGTTATGTGAGGAAGTCCCAACAGCGGAAAATTACAGCGGGCCGCCTCACACAGCACTTCCTGTCTTTCCACGTAGGTAGCCTGCCGGAAGCAGGTAGCCAAAAACGAACAATCCACACCGAATCCGCCCGTCAGGTCGGTCAGTGTGCCGGTAGAAGTCTGTCGCACAATTTCCGTCTTGTAGCGTGCAGTCACTTCCGAGGAACACTGCTCCAGCGACAGGTGCGGCGGATAAACTATGCCCTCTGTAGCTGCCCAGGAAGGTATCTTCTCTCGCGCCTGCTGCCAGCCGGCTATCTGTGTAAGGGCTGTAGGCATATCCACATGGGTATGCGCCTGTGACCGCAGCGCTAAGGTGCGTACATCCTCAGTGCGATGCTCACGGATAAAGCGTAGGGTATCTTCATTCATAGGGCTATTCTTCAGTCGGTTATTTCTTCACACACTGCCATCTCCGTGCCATGGTATACCACCACTACCTTGTGCAGCCGGGTGTGCCCGATGTGTCGCTGCACCACCTCCGTGTCCGCATAGCGGTTGGCTTGTGCGACGGCTTTTTGTCGCAGCTCCTCCACGCGGGTTTCCGGTTCGCTGCTCTTGGCATATTTCAGTTCGATGATGTAGCTGTGTTGCATATCCTTGTAGATGTCCAGCAGCGGAAGCAGGAAAATATCGGCGTAGCCCTCCTGATTATCCAGCTCGGACACCGGTCGGTAATAGGAGTTCAGCGAGGTCAGTGCCAGCGTAAAGCCATGAACAAAGGCCTCTCCTTTCTGCTTGTCGCGCTGCGAGGAATAGGTCTTCAGGCATTCGGCAATGTAGTCGAAATATTTTCTGAAATTTCCGTCGTAGGCCAAGTCGGCATCCAGATTTCCCATCTTGTAGCTGTCATAGTGCAGGTCGTTCTCACCGTAGGTGTCCAGCAGATATTTGTAGAGCTGTTCGCTTACCACCTGGTTGGGGATGCTCAGTTTTGTCTTGCCACGGTACGTTCCGTCTATGGTCAGCATCCCGAAGTAATACAGCAGGCTGATGAAATTGTCGGGGTGGGTAATCTGTTCCGCCGGGAATCCCGTCTTCAGTTCTCCCGTAATAAAGCCCTGCTGCACGATGGTCTGTATGATGGAGGCATCGTGTGCAAACTCCTTATCCTTGCGAATCAGCATCTTCAGCTTGTTGTAATCCACCCGTATGTTCTCCTCTATCATGTAGTCGGGTACATCGCCCCCGTTACGGATGTAGTTGTCTACAAAATACAACACCATGTTGCTGTTGTACATGGTGGTGTGCCCATAGCTTTGTTTGGCAAAGCAATAGTTGTCGTACCAGGGTTTCATGATTTCTATCAGTTGGTCTGTGGTATGGTGAAACTCGCAGGTGGTAGCATAATAGTCCAGCATGGCCCGCACGTCCGTTTCGGTGAATCCCACCAGTTCGTTGAATTCCGGTGCCAGGCTGTAGTTCGTACCGATGTTGAATCCGCTGGTCAGGTCGTCCATGGTCACTGGGCTGACTCCTGTGACGAACACTCTTTTGATGGAGGTCTTTGTTCCCGCCTTTACCGTATCGAAGAAGCTGCGCAGATAGCCTGTGCCGTGCGTCTCGTTCTTGTAGTTGTCCAGACAGGCCGAATCTGCCAGAATCTTGTTGGTGAAGTGGTCGTACTCGTCAATGAACAGGTAAATGCTTAAATCGTATTCCGCACAGCGTGTAATCAGGTAACTCAGTTGTTCCACCGCACCTTCTCTCAACTTCAGTTCTTCCACCATGCCTGCCGGAAGATAGGCTGCATACCGACGGCAGAAAGAAGTCAGCTTGATGTCGCAGTAGGCATCCAGCGAAGAGCGGTAATCGTCTATGCCGGCCAATATTTCCGCAAAGTCCAGGCTGATGACCAGGTAGGAGTTCCGTTCCGGTGTGGGATGCTCACCGATATACAGTCCGCCGTACCATTTCTCGAAATTATCCTTGTCCAGCACATCATAGTAATGTTGCAGCATGGTCAGCGTCAGGCTCTTGCCGAACCTGCGCGGGCGGATAAAGAAAAAGAACTTGTTGGCAGCCTCCAATTCAGGGATGAAGGTGGTCTTGTCCACGAAGTAACAATTGTCTTTGCGGACATCCGCAAAATTCATCATTCCATACGGAATGCGCTTGCGCCGGGGTTGTTGATACAGGTCATTCATACGAGTAAGTATTTCATATTGCGAATATACAAATTATAATTCAAATGACGAAAATCATCAGACCGTTTCGCCGACCGTCAGGAAGAGACTGTTGGACACCCTTCCGGATGCCGGGTCGTAGAACCCCAGATATGCCACCAGTTCTTCCTTCTTCCACGCCGAAGGCAATGGCAGGGTAGCTTGTCCGTCTTTGCGCAATGCCCCCTTTGTGATATTCTCAGCCGCTGCTGCTCCGTATAAAAACCGTACTATCTCCGTGCAGAGGTACTTGTACGTGGGAAAGCTACGGAACTGTTCGGGCTCAGATGCAGGGCTGTTTCGCAGGAGATGGGCTCGTATTCTGTTTCAAAAAAGCGATATAATCAGCCAAATCTCTCTTTTTTTATGAGATTTGGCTGATT
>Gold_p2__coassemble_147_pt1 | contig 66319 bp, 56 predicted proteins | sample Gold_p2__metabat2_high_PE_014 | metagenome-assembled genome bin Gold_p2
AATCTCTCGCTAACAAATATATATTAATTATATCGACTGCAAATATAGCACCTTTTGCTAAATAAACAATAAATAATAAATATTTTTATTATTATAACCCACTATAAATGCCGAATAACATAAAATCCCACACCTATTTTGTCATACATATCACATTTCATAACAGAATTATCTGAATATTTAGAGAATTAAAGTACAGCAAACAAGGATGTTATTTTTAAATGAGTTCATTATCAGGAGCCCGACGTTAACCCAAATTAAAACTATAAATCAAGATAATAATGAAATAATTTAATATATTTGTCACAATTAAAATAATGAGATATGGAACATAGATTATTAAAGGAAATAGAAATGGGTAGCAAAAGCGCATTGACTAAAAAACGCATTATTACCTATTATATATATAATGGCAGTGCTACGATAACCGACTTATCCAAAGAATTGGACCTCAGTGTACCCACTGTAACCAAATTCATCAATGAAATGAGTGAAGACGGATACATCAACGATTATGGGAAATTGGAAACCAGCGGAGGACGACACCCCAATTTATATGGGTTGAATCCGGAATCCGGATACTTTATCGGAGTAGATGTGAAAAAATTCTCGCTCAACATCGGATTGATTAATTTCAAAGGAGACATGGTGGAGGAAAAAAATGACATCCCTTACAAATTTGAAAACAACCCGGAAGCTTTAGAAGAGCTCTGTGGAATTATCAACCACTTTATACAGTCCACCAACATCAACAATAAAAAAATCCTCAATATCAACGTTAACATTTCCGGCCGTGTGAATCCGGAGTCTGGATATAGCTTCAGTATTTTCAATTTCTCAGAACAACCGCTAGCAGAAGTACTCAGCGAAAAAATAGGATATCCTGTATGCATAGACAATGACACCCGCGCCATGACTTATGGAGAATATATGAAAGGATGCGTCAATGGCGAAAAGAATATTCTGTTTGTCAACATCAGTTGGGGATTGGGAATAGGCATCATCATTGATGGGAAAATTTATACGGGGAAATCTGGATTCTCCGGGGAATTCGGACATATCAACGCTTTTGAGAATGAAATCATCTGCCATTGTGGAAAGAAAGGATGTCTGGAAACAGAAGCGTCGGGATCGGCCTTGCATCGAATTCTCTTGAAAAGAATCAGTGATGGAGAAAGTTCCATTCTTTCGAAACGCATCCGCACCAAAGACAATCCGCTGACGTTAGACGAAATCATCGCTGCCGTCAACAAGGAGGATTTATTATGCATCGAAATTGTAGAGGAGATTGGACAAAAACTCGGAAAGCAGATTGCCGGACTTATCAACCTGTTTAACCCTGAAATGGTAATCATAGGAGGAAGTTTATCTCTTACAGGTGACTACATCTTACAACCCATCAAAACAGCCGTGCGAAAATATTCGCTAAACCTGGTCAATAAGGATTCCGTCATTCTGAACTCCAAACTGAAAGACAGAGCTGGAATCATCGGTGCCTGCATGTTGGCTCGCAGCAGGATGTTCGAAAGCATCTAGCACTACAAGGGGTCTACATCATAGTACACAATCAATGATTTAAAACGATCTTCCATCAGCATTTCTTTCTGTACTTGCAACAGACACTCCCGCACACGCGCCAGAGGAGCAGCATGTTCTACTTTTAACACAATCTTCCGAATGTAGAGCAACTGCACTCTGGATACGGGCGGCTTGTCAGGACCTAAGACACGGGGACCAAATACAGCCCTCAATTTTCCGGCCATGGTCTGCGCCATCAGTTCCAACAAAGCTTCATTGCGGTTTTTTAGGTATACATAGAACAACCGATAATACGGCGGGTAATGAAACAACTGCCGTTCGGCCAACTGACCATCGACCATTCCTTCATAATCGTGTCTGATGACTTGAGATATAATCGGATGCTCCACATGGGTGGTTTGCAAAAGCACTACACCTTGTTTATTCTTCCTACCTGCACGGCCAGCCACCTGAGCCATCAACTGAAACGCCCGCTCATACGACCTGAAATCGGGATAGTTCAGCATGGTATCAGCATCCAATATACCTACTACACTGACGTGATCGAAATCCAGCCCCTTGGAAACCATTTGTGTACCAATTAAAATATCAGTTTTTCCCTGCTCAAAATCTGCAATGATGCGCTCGTATGCCGTACGGGTACGGGTGGTATCCAAATCCATCCTAGCCACCCTGGCTTCGGGAAAAATCTGCTGAATTTCATCTTCTATCTTTTCCGTACCAAACCCTCTGCTACGCAAATCCACTCCTTCACAAGCCGGACATATACGGGGTACCTGATAAGTACAGCCACAATAGTGACAAGTAAGCTGGTTCAGCCCCTTATGATACGTAAGGCTCACATCACAATTTTTACACTTAGGTACCCAGCCGCAAGTGTGACATTCTACCAGCGGTGCAAATCCACGACGATTCTGAAACAGAATGACTTGTTCCTTTCGCTCCAAAGCTTCGCGTACATACTGCAAAAGCAAAGGAGAAAAAGGTCCTTTCATCCGCTTCTGATGTCTGAGCAAATGAAGGTCTACAGGTAATATTTCAGGAAGCTGCATCTCGCTGTAACGATGGGTAAGTGATACCAATCCATATTTGCCCAATTGCGTATTCTGCCAGGTTTCTATAGAGGGAGTAGCCGTTCCCAATACAGTCTTTGCACCCATCAACGAAGCCAACACAATAGCTGCATTACGGGCATGATAACGCGGAGCGGGGTCTTGCTGCTTATAAGTGGTTTCATGCTCCTCATCCACTATCACCAAGCCTAAATTACGAAAGGGAAGAAATATGGAAGAACGTACACCTAAAATAATGTCGTATCCTTGGGCACTCAACTGCTTCTGCCAGATTTCCACCCGTTCGGCATCCGGGAATTTGGAATGATAGACCCCCAGCTTATGACCGAACACTCGCTTCAGGCGGTCGGTTATCTGTGTAGTCAGAGCTATCTCCGGCAACAGATAAAGCACCTGCTTGCCTTGGCTCAGCATTTCGTGTATCAGATGAATATAGATTTCTGTTTTTCCGCTACCAGTCACCCCATGCAACAGACAGACATTTTTAGACTGAAAGGTTTGCAGAATTTCCTGATAAGCCTGACTTTGATAGCTGTTTAAAGGGTTCAATGCTTGCACGGTCTCCTCCGTAGCGAAATCTCCCAAACGACCCACTTCCTGCTGATAGATCTCCAGAATGCCCTTTTCCACCAAGGCTTGAAACACAGCCGGTGTAGAAGATGCCCGCTTCAGTAATTCAGACTTACTTACTTCACGTATTACCGCCCGACCGAAACAACCGGACAGTTCGACATACTTCATCAGTAAATCCAGTTGCTTCGGAGCCCGTCTATGCAATTCATCAAACAATTCATGCAACCGATACTCCTCGCAGACCTCCGGTGACAGCCGAACCCGTACTTCCATCTTCGGTTTGTAAGTGCGCTTCAACTCTTCCTTCACCACCACCAATCCCTTGTCTAAAAGAGATTTTACCACAGACAAGATATGCTTGCATCCACTATCCTTCCCTAGTTTCGTAATGCTTTGTTCCGGATTAATCCGTAAGAGCTCCATCAACTTTATCTCGCGTTCATTCAGATTCTCCTGATTATCAGAATCAGCATGATAGCACACGATGGATTCACTCTCCAACTTTAATCCCGAAGGAAGGGCCGCCTTATACACATCGCCCAAAGAGCAAAGATAATAACTTGCCAGCCATTCCCAGAAATCAAGCTGCACAGGCAAGAGTAACGGAGTCTTATCCAATAGTTCAGTTACCTCTTTTACTTCGTAGTCTACCGGTTCCTGGTAATGAATGGTACGTACAATACCTGTATAATATTTCTTTTTGCCGAAGGGTACCACAACCCTGCATCCCACCTGTACTTCATCGGCACAATGTGCGGGCAGAAGATAGGTGAAACAAGCATTCAGCGGCAAAGGCAATATGACATCTACAAACTTCTTCATTTCGGGAGTTAAAGATACAATAAAAAAACGCTCCCTAAAAACGGGAGCGCCTAAAATTATAAAGGAGAAATGGGGATCAACTACCCATAATCTGCCACGGTCCTTTCTTTAGAACAGATAAGCCAAAGATACTTGCCAGGATTTAGTCTTGGCACCCTCATCTGCCACCTTAAAACTGTCGTTCAAAGGAATCTGATAGTTCACACCAAGCTGAATATGGCGCAAGAGTTTGAGACCGGCTCCCAGATTCAGCCCTACCTGCGACTCCTTCTTATCCAAGTCATCGGCATCCTTGAAATTAAAGAAAAAATCAGGCCCTGCAGCAACAAAGACACCCAATGTACTGCCCAAACCAATGGTATATTTCAAATTGACAGGAATTTCTATACCTTGCTGTTTCCATTCATGCTCACCTCTCTGTGAATACATCAGAGCAGCATCCACTCCCAATCCTATAACCGGAATGGTAACCTCTGCCATAGGACCAATAAAGAATCCGGTGGTATTATCACTGGAAGGTCCGTGCTTCAAGTCCAATTTGGACATATTCAAACCACCTTTTACACCAAAATTTAACTGCGCCTGAACCGGCATAGCCATCAGCATACAGCCAACAGCTATTACGAACGTAACAAAAATTTTCTTCATAATCCCAAATGTTAAAATATCAAATGCAAATATAACCATTCTACCCGATTAAAAACAAAAATCGACTAAGAATATTACTTTTGCAGGCACTAAAGCCTATAGAATTATGAATATTAGACCAGCCCATATAGAAGAACTCCCCCTACTTATGCAGCTCTTTGAAGAAGCCAAACTCATCATGCGTCAAAACGGCAATTTCAAACAGTGGACGAAAGGATATCCAGCGGAAGAAGTTATCCTCCATGATATTCAGAAAGGGTATTGCCACGTATGTCTGGACGAAGAGAACCAACTGATAGGTACGTTCTCCTTTATACTCGGGAAAGACCCTACCTATACACAGATTTATGAAGGTGCCTGGCTAGACGACAGCCAACCCTACGGCACTATTCATCGGCTGGCCAGCACTCCAAACAGTCATGGAATAGCCCATGCGTGCCTGAAATGGTGCGAGCAACGCATCCCTAACTTAAGGGCAGACACGCATCGCGACAACCATATCCTGCAACATATTCTGCAGAAACACGGTTTCCAATACTGCGGTATCATCTACCTGCTCAACGGTGATGAGCGCCTGGCCTATCAGCGTATCAGTTCGTCCACCGGTGTACCTGTGAAATAAGCCTCAACAAAGTTCCAACGCTGCTCATCGGTCAATTCCGTATGTCCGAAAAAATAGCTGAAAAGCTTCATCTGCTCTTCAAAGATACGCTCATTACTTTCCAGGATTTGATTGTGATACTCGCCCGTTGCTGCCAGCCTACACAATTCTTCCGGATCGGTGAAGCGAATCTGTACACAAGGCATAGCTCCCCCCTCGGCCGTAAAAGAAAGTCCGCCGAGCATAGTCAACAGATTTAATAACATATTCAAATCGGAAAACGGAGTGCAATAGAAAGTCAGGCGATCGCCCTGATTACCGCTGATACGCTGGGCAAACAGTTTCTGGTAGCGTCCCAGCAGCAAGTCAAACCCTCGAGTCACCGTAAACGACAATTCGTTGGAGTCTTTCTTCTTCGCACTGCTGATGTAACTCACACTACGCCCCTCTTCCGTGCGCGACTCCAACAAGGAACCTATGAACCGCTTTGCCGAACGCACATCCATACGGTGGTCAGCAAAAACCTGTCGCAAAGCCTCCTCATCAAACTTTCCCTTATTTTTCACCAATGCAGTCTTCATCAAATCAACCAAAGCCTTGAACAAGGCATCCAGACGCTGACGAATCACGGTGGCATCTTCCTTCAACAATACCTCATGCTTGCCTACAGAAACCGCGCGCGTACCTTCCCACAAAGTGCCATTATTCAACTTCTGCTTAAATTCCTTATAGCCTAATTCCGAGAAACGCTGTTCCCACAAAGCATCCAGACGCACGTGATAAATGTCCGTTTCCCCTTCCACCACTTCCAGATAATCTGCAAATTCCCGCGCAAAGGCATCCCCTGTTTTATCCTGCACAAATCCTTCGGTAAGCAGGTTACGCGGCTCCACCTCTATCAGCATCCGTCCGTAACGCTTCGACAAATCCTCTTCCAACCAGAGCAAGGCAGTCTTTACCAGCTGCCCTAACTCGGCTTCGTATTCCAGTTTATTCTTGGCGCGAGGCAATTTGACCGCAAATTCAAAATCGGCCGATGAAATCAATATTTCCTGCTTCTCACCCTTCATGCGATACACCTCCATCAACTTGGCCAAAATCAAAGCCAACTGCTCTTGAGTGATATTTCCTGCCTGATGCAAGCGTTTCATGTAATAAAAATCGCGTTCATTAAAATCGGTAGCTGCCACGCCCTGAATGGCTGTATCTCGGGCTGCCCGACCTATCTCCTGTATATAATCCACAAAAGTACTGGAAGGTGCCACATGATACACACGGTCGATATCACTGATGTCCACCCCCATACCAAAAGCTTTAGTGGCTACAATCAGTTTCTTTTCTCCCTCTTTAAAAGCCTGAACGATGGCCCGCTTCTGTTCTTTTTCTTTTTTACCGTAATAAGATGCCACCCATTTCCAATCGGACGGTTGCACCCAAGTTTTCAGGCGCATATCGATTCCACCGGCAAACGGGTAATAAAGCAGTGTTTTATGCCCTGTTAAGTATTGCTTTATGCGGTCTGACACTACTCTTTGCTTAGCTTTATCGTATGTTTCTCCCTCTTCTATATCCATGCTACGGATGTCGAATGCTATATTTTTACGCTTTACCGTACCCACATAGCAAGTGCAGGGCTCCATTTGCAGCGACCGGATGGTTTCAAATACCATGTCGTTTCCTCCGGCAGGATTCCACACGGCTGTAGCCGTGAGTGCAAAAATGGGGAAATTATACCCCAGCGTATGCTTCAACGTACTCAGATAGCGTCCTAAGAACCAATAATCTACCCGAAACTCCTTGCCCCAAGTAGTTACCGTATGCGCCTCATCTACCACCACCAATCCAATGTGTCGGTTGCCCACAAAATAGCGTATGTCATAAGAAAGCAGCAATTCCGGTGAAAGATAGAACAAGTCTACCTCGCCTTCACGCACTTGCCTGTAGACATCGCTTTTCTGCTCCGGCGACAAATCAGAGGAAGCATAAGCTACTTTATCATAGCCCATATCCTTCAACCCATCTACCTGATCCATAATCAAAGCCTTCAGAGGAGACACTACAATGGTCAGCCACTCATGATGCCTGCCCAGGTAGATGGCCGGTAATTGAAACAGCAGCGACTTGCCTGCACCGGTGGGTGCGGTAAGCAACAGATTATTGATTTCCCGCCCATCCTCTTTTTCGGCCTCTTGTAATACCTGCTCTATCAAGCAGCCTTGAGAAACGGACACTTTCTCTCTGCTTTGCGTTAAATCCTTATATATTTCGAGGTTTCTAAACTCCTCGTAACCATATATTTCATTTAAGAGTGACTGAACACCCGCTCTACAATCCTCCATACCAAAAACTCTGTTTCTGCAAATATCTTATTTAGAAAAAACGGGTTAAGCAGATGCTTAAGCAACCTGCTTAACCCGTTTCACTTCAGCGAATGCGCTTTAATCAACGTATTAATATTCTTCCTCATTGAAGAAGAAATCTTCCTTACTAGGATAATCCGGCCAAATATCTTCTATACTTTCGTAGATTTCGCCTTCATCTTCCATTTCTTGCAAGTTTTCGATGACCTCTAACGGAGCACCCGAACGCATGGCATAATCTATTAATTCATCCTTAGTTGCCGGCCAAGGGGCATCTTCCAGCTTTGATGCCAATTCCAATGTCCAATACATAGTTTTTCGTATTAAAATTGTCTATAAATTTCCTGTCTTTTAATTTTCGGCAAAAATAATACAAATAAATTCATTTGCAACTATTTACCCAAAAAAAATCATCTATTTTCTCATCTTGATTCATTTTGCGCGACAAAACGAACAAATAATCCGACAAGCGATTCATATAAGCAAGGATTACTGCATCGATATCTACCTGCTCGGCCAAGGATAAAATCCTGCGTTCTGCCCTGCGGCATACCGTGCGGCATACATGGCACACGGCTGCACCTCTACATCCTCCCGGCAATACGAAAGCTTTCAAAGGAGGAAGCATTCCATCTAAACGATCGATTTCCTTTTCTATCTGGACTACTTCTTCACTGTTCACCAGACTGGCTTCATGCAAACGAGTATGCGACAAATCTGTGGCCAAATAAGATCCTACAGCAAACAGTTTATGCTGCACCTGAGTAACAAACTCACGATCGGCCGTACACTGTAAATAAGTGGAGAGCAACCCTAACTGGGCATTCAGTTCATCTACTGTTCCATAAGCTTCCAAGCGGATATGGGTCTTTGACACTCTGACTCCACCCACCAATGAGGTGGTTCCCTTATCGCCCGTTTTCGTATACACCTTCATAACTGCTATTGATTAAAAGTTCACGATATAATGCTGCTTGATTTTATTCGGGTCGAAACAAACGACACCCACATCATAAAGGTCGAAAGATATGCCTGTCTTCGGGTGCTGTTTTATTTGTTGCCACAGTTCTTTCATGGCAGTAGAATAGCCAATACCCGCAATGACAAATACCGATTGGGCAGATGTCTTTGCCACACAATGCTGAAAGGCCTCTCTTACGAATGCCGGATGCCGATAATCGTGAAGATAAAGAAACTCCACCCCATCTGTACAGCGAGCCCGCAATTCATCCATATTCTCTGCCTTCAGCCAATCTGCATTCGTACGGGCTGCTTTCAGAAAGAGTTCCGCTGCTGATTCGGGACCCACGTCCACCATCTGTTGCGGCTGTGCCCAGTTGGCTATTCTAAAAAGCAACCGTTTGAGTTTCCGGGTTTCTGCATATGCCCACTCATGTCCTTTTAAGGAAGCCTGTTGCTGCTGTGCTTCATCTAACTCCTTATACTTATAATAGACTGCCTTCTCATACACCACAAAGGTAAGAAAACTGAAAGCGAAAGGGGAATGCACACCATACCCGCGGCGATGACGAAAACGCCTTAACCACACCCATGGATGTATCCCCTTCAGCCGAGTTATCTCTTTCATTCGCTTCACTAATTATACATTCTTAGATGAGCAAATATACAATAAAATACAGAATCTACAGTCGGCAAATGTTATTTTTAGCGTTATTTACGCAGGCAGCGGATAGAACAGCCTTTGTAGACTTTCAGTTTGGCGTCAAACGTGCTCTGCAAGGTGTACTCTGCTATATCCCCCACCAAGATAAGCGATTGTTTCTCTACCGCTGTTCCGGCTTCATCCAAACTATGGAAACCGATAATCTTACCGGCACCTCCATAAGCTTTCGGTGCACACATACCCACCGGATAAGCATTGAAGAAAGATTTATTGGTTACCGGAGCCAGTTCACCTCCCGACAGGCTCTCCCACTGACCGGCCTTTAAGGCAGCCAAATCGCCTACATAATCCACTAGGGCATTCCAGTCGGCAATCTTCGGAATGCGCCATCCGGCCGGTGCCAATTCGCCTTCTACGATGGCTTCTCCATTATAAAATACATGCTTTTTATCGGTAGATACAAAGTATCCGGCTCCTGTTCCGGTCTCTGTGCGCAAGGTCAGCGCCTTACCATCTATATACTTGGTAGTGTTCAATTCTTCCTGCATCCAATATTGGGTACCTATCTTCACCACTCCGTAATAGTTCACTGCGTTGCCGCGTATATCTTGCAACTGATAGTTTTTCAAATGAACCATCAACGGGCTTGCTGGTTTCTCTATCACGGCCTTACGCTGCTCATTGACATAGAAAGTACGCACAGGAGCTGAAGTGCCCGGTGTATACTGCACTTGCCCCGACTCTACATCCCAACTGATACTTCCTCCGTGGATAGATTCCTCTTCATCGAGCAATTCCAAAACCATGCCCTGCTTGAGGTCCACCACGCCATCTTTTGCTTGATAAAGTACCAATGCCTGAGAATCAATGCCAGCCTCCGGCAGACGCAGATATTCCTTACAGACTTCGGCCACTATCTTACCGTCTGCATACAAATGGTAAATATTCGACTTGGCAAATGACAAAAGAGCTGTATGAATGTCGGTAAGCTGGTACTCCATGCCACTTTCCTCTTCTTGCACCGTTCCTTCACCCCAATCTTCTACTTCGCCTACAAAGCCGGAAAGGATATGGTCGATTGTTTCTTTCACACGAATGGTGATGACTCGCTGCGTATTACTGTTCAACACGGCTGCAGAAACAGGACAGGTATATATTTTTCCATTTAGTTCGAGCACCAGGTATTGACTGTCTGCATTGATTTCTTGCGGAACTACAATCATCTCCATACCTACCAGTTTATCCGTACTCTTTTTCCAAGTACCAGCCATGCGAATCACAGCAGGTGCTGAGGGATTGGCGAAGGCATCTGTAGCAAAATCATAGTCGGTCTGCGTGCAGAATCCGCAGGCACTGACCGATGGATTGCTACTCAGCAAATGGTCTATATCCTCCTTACTCTCCGGAAGCAGTTCCACTTTCACTTTGGCCAATTTATGCTTGAAAGTAAGCGCTACACTATTGGTGCTGGCAGCCACTTTCGTCTTGCCGGCCACCAGGAAATCGGATTTATCCCAATCGGCATCTGTACTTTGGTCGTGCATCACCGTGACCGTCATTTGACTGTTTCCGGCAGGTATTCCTTCTTTGCGATAAGGGTAATAAGCTAAAAAATCCAGTTTGGTATCATTGCCTTCTGGATAGTAGACCACCCGCTCGGGTACCAAGGCATTTTCCGCAGAAGTTTCCAAGAGTAAATTATCGATATACCGTTGTCCTTGGACAGAAGTACCCGATAACATAGCCATAAGACCTACCTGATCACCCACTTCCAGAGCCTTATCGGACACGCGCGTAGAGGTGGCCCTACTGACTTTTCCTGTAAAAGAGATAGGAACCGTTCCCTCAGCCGGAAGAGATACTTCATCATCACTGATGGAATTGACACACGCCGTAAGCAGACTTACGGACAAAACTAAAAATACGTAAACGTATTTTGCAAATAGGCAAAACAAGTTTCTCATCTGATTAGATTTTTAGGTTAATTATTAAATTATGTCAGCAAAAATAAACTATTTTATTGCTATAACAGCATCAAAACGATGAAAATCAAAATAAAATCTAATATATTTAAATTCATTTTAACTAAATAAAACTATATTAACTCAAAGAAAGAGCAAAAGTCCAAACTGTATACAAATAGCAAGCGGTTGCACAGCCTCATACAGTTGGCTGCATGGGGCTGTGCAACCGCTTGCTATAAACGATGCAGCTAGCTGCATTTTTCTATAAAGTTCTAAGAGTTGAAATTCTTTCTATACTGTTGCGGCGACATACCCATCTGTTTCTTAAAGAAAGTACCAAAATAAGAAGCATTGGGAAAATTGAAATAATCTGAAATCTCCTGGATATTCTTCTGCGTGTTTTTCAGCAGAGAGATACTTTTACGAATGATAGACTTAAATACGAGTTCCTGTACGGTATATCCGCAAATGGACTTGCTCAGAGCAGAGAGATACTTCGGTGAAAGACATAACTTATCGGCATAGAATTCCACGCCACGCTCATGTACATAGTACTGCTCTATCAATTGAATAAGCCGTAGAAATACTTCATTGCGATGTCCTACAGCATCTTGATTCGTTACCAACTTGCGATTATACAACGAGCAAAGCCGGTGTGTAAGTGCCAGCAAAAGCAACTTCTGCTCATACAGGCGGAAAGGATCTTCCTGATGCAGGGTAGCATCAAGCTGAGTCATGTAGCGCAACACTTCCTCTTCTTCCCCTGTCTGCCACACATAGCAGGGTTCTGGCACCAACTGCGAATACAGATACATGGCCACTACCTGGTTACCTAAAATATCGCGAATAGGTTCTACTTGATAAAGCAGAAAATGAACCAATAAATCAGCCGACTCTTCTAATACTTGAAAACTGACCCCTTCGGGGATAAACAGAGTTTCGCCTGCCTGGGCCTGCAATGTATGCTGATTCAGCGCAAAGGTAAACTGCCCCTGCTCGCACACCACAATTCCTACCCCACTGACCACATACGGAGAGTGAAAGATAGCCGGAAAGGAGGAAATTCCTCCTTCCGAACTACATATATCATCGCGCTGAAACAAAGCTCTTTCTAATTGAATGATACGTTCTTGAGTTATCTTCATACCTGCCTATCCGTGCACAAAGTGGCACTTGAAGCGGCTAAGATAACAATTTTCTTTTAGGATAAGGAACAAGCAAGACAAATATTGCACAAGCCAGACAAGCATAGAGCGTCCAACCAGCCAAATCCTTTACAGCCACTAAAGTGGCTTGCACCTGTATACGCCCCTTGGTAGACATGGCAGCCATATTGACTGCTTCAGCTTTGCTCTTACCTTGATAGCCCATTCCACGAACCGTATTGACAAACGATGCCGAGGCTTCTGGATGAAGCATATCAATATCTTGAGCATACCGGGTAACATAGTTCTGCTGCCGCTCTTGTAAAGCATTCGTATAAACAGCTGCACCTAAACTGGGAGCTATTACCATACGGATGGTAATCATGGTACAAATCCAAGATGAAAGGAATTTATAGGGCATCCGCTGGGTGGCATACGTCGGTATAAGCGAATAAAGCATCATCATACCCGTGGAACGTATTATCACCGGATACTTCATACGCTCGTACAATCCTGCCGTTTGCACTTCAAAATACATAAACATGGCGGCTAAACCCAAGAACAAAAAGCCCCCGGCAAAAATATACTTGAAATGCACCCCTTTCATACTCAGGAATATGGTAATCATACCTCCGATAAAATACCCTACCATGGTCCAATTGCCCAGCATGGCATTCTGCCAATTATCCAGTTTCATACCGATACCGGCAAACACATTGACAAACATGGCACTGGAATTAAGGAACATCAGCAGAAAATAAAAGAGTACACCCATACGAATGGTACGCAATTTTAATACGCCTACCAGATAATACGGACTGCGATGGGTGGCTTCCATATAGAAGAACAATGCACCCGAAAACAGCGCAGTAATGGCCGCCATACGGATAGTAGGGTCGTCCCACCAATCCAGCACCTTACCATAAACCATTACATAAGTGAAGCACACCAACGGTATACAGAACAATGTGGCATTGCCAAACTGGCGGAAATTGATGGGGAAACGCTTGTTTTGAAACCGGTGATAAGGCATCGTAACAAAGATAACCAAGATACACACCAGCAGCATACCCATCATATAATAGTACACATACTGCCACTCATACTCAAAAGCCAGCCAGGCAGTAAGAGAGGTGCCCAACTGTCCCAGAATCATGAAGAACAGGTAAATGCCCGGTTGCGCAATGCTTCGCTCCACATCTAACTTATCCCAATCTTCCCCTTTTACAGGCTCCAGTCCCGGCTTTATCTTCAGATAGGCTTCAATATGTCCGGCATACAGAATCAAGGTGAACAGATTGACCATCATCAGCACCATACGCAAGAATCCCATCAGCACGCTGCAAAGAGCCAGCAAAAAAACACTGTCGGTCTTTGCACAGATATAGCTCAGTACGTACATCATAGAGAAGCCTGCCAGACACATCATCTTTTCCCTGCGAATCACCACCAGCCGATAAAGGAAGGGACAAAACGCTGCCATTCCGATGGAAGTGGCAAAATTGGTAAATGTGATGTGCTCGGAGATAATGCCCAATCCGCTCATCATTTCAGTGCTGTTCACAGAGTATACCCCTCCCACTGTAAGGATGGGAATAAACAGCAGCACCAATATCAGGATGCCCAGCCATTTGGGCACCCAGTTATAGAACGGATAATTTCTTGGATAAGAAGGCATACTATCAGAGTTTAGCTTTTACCACAACCATCATACCAGCAGCCAGACGCTCATTATCTTCCTTGGAAAGATTTACAAAGTCTATCCGCACCGGTATACGCTGCTGAATTTTCACAAAGTTACCGGCAGAGTTGTCTGTAGGAACCAAAGAATATTTAGCACCCGTAGCTCCGGAAATAGCGGTAATCTTACCGGTAAATTCCTTATCGCTGATAGCATCTACCTGAATCTTCACTTCCTGACCTACAGCCAGATTTTCCACTTGTGTCTCTTTATAATTGGCTATCACCCATTTCTGCGTATCGGGCAAAATATACGTGATTGTTTGTCCGGCTGTGATGTATTGGCCTTCTTCCAAGGCACGGCGCCCCAGTTTACCGTCACACGGAGCCACCACTACGGTATAAGAGAGATTTAGCTTGGCCATTTCCAAAGCAGCCGTAGCACGCTGAATGCCAGCCTCTACATTTTCACGACGGTGAGACACCTCGTTCACACCCGAAAGAGCCGCTTTACGCTGACGCTTGGTAGCTTCCAATTTACGCTGCAAAGCCGAATACTCCGTTTCAATCTGCTCCAACTGAATAGGAGTAGCTGCGTTGCGCTTCACCAGATTCTGATAACGCTGACGGTCTTTCTCTAACTTAGCCAGACGAATCTCTATCTCAGAGATAGAAGCATCGTAGACAGAAGCCGTGGTTTGCGTAGTCTGCAAGGTAGCCCCTATGACAGTGGCTCCGGCCAAGGCATCTTTTAAAGCGGCCTCTGCTTCCATTACACGTATTTTATACTCACGGTCGTCCAATACCAGCAGGGTATCTCCTTTTTTCACCTCTTGATGCTCGGTGAAATAGATTTTCTTTATATAACCCGAAGCGCGCAGATTGACGGGTGAGATATACTGTTCAATCTGAGCATCATTACTAGCCTCGGAATGTTTATAATCGAGAAAAAGCAGGGTAACTTGAATGATTCCCCATACCAAAATAGCGATACCGATAAGGCTCACAATACGCTGACGAGTACGCAATCTTCTTAATTTCTTGACTTCTTCCTGTCGGTTAGAAGCATTATTTTCTGTTGTTGCCATAGTTCTTATATTGAAGTTGGTCTTTAATATTCAATTGTTGATTCGTTGTTTTATTTATTCAGTAAGCTTTCTACTCTACCTGTCAGTTTAAGCAGAGAGAGGTGTGTAACCCGGTAGTTATAGTGGGCACTGATATAATTATTCTGTGCTTCACTCATCCGCATTTCATCTTGCAATACCTCTGTCATGGACGCGATTCCTTCGCGATAGCGGTCGGAAGTTACTTCATATACATCCTCTGCCAGCAAATAGTTGTCTTTCTGCTTTTTAAAGTTACGCTGATTATTCATCAAATCGTTGGTAGCATTTACATATTGAGTTTCCATATTCTTGCGGGTATTCTCCTGCGCCAAACGGATGTTTTCAATATCAATCTTAGCCTTACGGATTTTATTTCGCTTATCCAATCCGTCGAATATAGGAATGCGTAAAGCCAAACCTAAGCCATAAGAACGATACCAATGGTTGGACGGGCCGCTATGAAACCAATTCCGGAATTTGTCGGTATAAGCCGTATACATCCAGCTACCGGTAAGCGTGAGTGAAGGAATATAGCCGTGAGCAATCATCTTCTTCTGACGTTCGGCCAGATTGCCTTTCGATTCCAATAACTGTAATTCATACAGATTGCCCGATAAGCCCGTCAGTTCAATGGGGGCGATGGTTTCCGCATCTACCGGCTCCAAGGCTATTTCTTTCTCGGCCGGATAATCCATCACATATTTCAGCATATTCAGTTGCTGTGTCAGCATAGCTTGTGCATTATCGTATTGCACCTGCAGATTTTCCAAATTGATGTTCACACGCTTCACATCAACTTCCATTGCCATTCCATTGTCAAAGAATGCCAGCGTAATGTCGCGCAACTCCTCCAAACGGGCGATATTGGCCTTAACCAGCGAAATCTGTTCTGCTGTAGCCTGTCCCAGATAATACATCTTAGCTATCTGCATGATTAAATCCTCTCGAGCTTTTTCATAAGAAAGCCGGCTGATTTCATCAAGCACCTTAGAAATAGACAAGGCCGTGTAAGCTGTCTGGTTATAAAGAGGCATCTGCAACTGCAGCCCGCCGGCAGCATTGTATTGCAGCGTATGAGTCACGTTATAAGGATTGCCATAAGCAGAGCCGTCGGTCACTGAAACAGGAGGATCAAAATTATCATTAAAATTGGCTACTGCATTAATCTGCGGTAATAACTTGGCACGATTCTCGGAAATGGCATATTTGCTTTTCCGCATTTCATTGCGCTGTCCCTGAAGAGAGAGGTTATTTTCAATGCCCCATCGAAGACAATCTTCCAAGGTGAGCACCTCTTGTGCATGGCTGCCAACCGTCCCCATCCAAGCAAAGGCAAAAATGAACATTAGTTTTCTCATAATATATCTTTCATAATGAGCTACAAAGATAGAGTGTTGCTATAAAACGTAAGTATTCACATACAAAGAGATTCTGTTCATATTTTCCTTTTTTTGAGGGTGCGTTTCTCCAATAAAAATAAAGTTATGACCTACCCTGGCATAAAAGACAACTACCTTGCTTGTGTTAATAAAAAAATCACCTACTTTTGTATACTCAATCATTTCAATCATTGATAGTATGACTCATCGGTTAAATACGAATAAGCAATTTATGGTAGGCAACGGCATATTGGCCTTTGCCGTAATCTTTGTGGTAGTAATCTTTGTATATATGAGTATGCGCCTGCAACAGCAAAAAGCTGACGGACGGAAGTTTACCGAAACCTTCACCATCACACTGGCCAAAGGGTTTGCCGGAGATTCCACTTCAATATATATCAACGACAGTCTATTGCTGAACAGCACGCTTCGCGAAGAGCCTTTTTCCATCCAAGTGCAACGCTTCGACGAACACAATGCCTTGATGATCGTAGATAATCTTACTGAAAAGATTTCCCTATTCGAGTTGAGTGAATCAGGAGGTACTTACCGATTTGAAAAGGATAAAAATGAGGTGAAACTGCTGTCCAACTGAGAAGCTGTTTTAAATCTTATTCCTGCTGTTTCTGAAGATTGATAAAAACTGCTATCTCAGTGGAAACCCTACACGATAGGAGCGTAATTCTTGGCGCAAGGCAAAGGCCTTGCCCTCTGTCAGTTTGTCTAGCAATTCCCAAAAGCGTTCACCGTGATTCATCTCACGCGTATGAGCCAGTTCGTGCAACAATACATAATCTATCAGATGCGAAGGAAGAAGCATCAGATACAAAGACAGATTGATGGATTGTGTACTGGAACAACTGCCCCAACGACCCGAACTGGCATTGATTTTCACACGCTGATAAGGCAAACCATGCCGACAGGAAAGAGTGTGCAAGCGTGAGGGAAGCATGGCTTTGGCTTGATTTCTCAAAGCCTCGACAATCACTTGCCGCAGCCATTCCTGCAAATGTGCATTCCCAAAATCAGTTTCAGGAGGACAGACAATCTGAGTACAGCCTGCATCGGATTGCACCAAAAAATGCGGCAGAATACCCTGCACCAAAGACAGCTTGAAACAATCTGCCTGAATACGATAATTCAAATCAATGACCGGCTTCTGCAGTTTACGCTTGGCCAGCAATAACTGCGGACGAAGTTGACGTATGGCCTGCATAATCTCTGCCCGTGTGGCAGAAGGAGGAACGCTTACATAAATAGCATCTGACTTCGTGCGAAAAGTAAGACGGCGCGCACGCTGCAACGTACGAATACGCAAGATTCCCAATTCTTTATCTTCTATAATCTGTTCCACGGAATTCAAACAATGTATGGTTTTTCAACAAAAGAATAAAGAATCGCACAAAAAAACAACTATTTCCCATAAATCTGTGCAACTTTTACATGAGTGGTTACGTCTAATAAGAAAAATAACATATCAGTAACTAAAAAAAGTATGAAGATGAAAATTATCAAAGCCCTTTTAATGGCAGCTGCACCGATGCTAACATTGGCATCCTGCAACACATCCTACAACACATCGGGAAATACTGTAAAAGCCAGCAAGAACTATGTGACCAAAGAGATAAAGATTGAGCCGTACACACATATCAAACTGACAGGGAGTCCGGATGTGGTCTTCTCTCAAAAGCCCGGCAATCCCCATCTGGAAATTCATACATCCGACAATATAGTAGACCTGCTGGACATTCATGTTGAAGGAGAAACACTTTACATCGGATTCAAAAAAGGTGTATCGGTCAGCTACGACAAACTGAACATCCGCACCTCTTCACCTAACTTAAGCCAAGTAACGGTAACCGGATCGGGAACAGTGGAAATAGCAGACAAGCTGAATGCTGAGGAACTAGCCTTACAGGTCACCGGGTCGGGAGACATCTTCGCCAAGCAGACCAGCTGCAAAGGATGCTACTTATCGGTTACCGGTTCAGGAGACATATCCCTACAGAATCTTACAACAGATGCTGTCCAAGCAAGCGTTACCGGTTCGGGAGACATAACCCTTCAAGGCAATGCTCAAAATGCCCTGTATGAAGTTACAGGTTCAGGAGATTTGTCTGCCACCGAGCTACGCACCCAAAACGTTACCGCCAAAGTTACCGGTTCTGGAGACATTCGATGCCATGCCAGCGAAGAGCTGAAAGCTCATGTTACCGGAAGCGGCGACATAGGTTATAAAGGAAATCCTACCGTTCACACAGCGAAAAAAGGAGTATACAAACTGTGATACTTCATTTCATGAATCTCTCTTACACAAAAAAGTGACCCTGCCTCACGCAGGGTCACTTTGTCTTTAGTTAGTTTCTTTTTAATTTGTTTTGAGAGAATTGAAACTTCACAGCCTCGACTTGTTTGTTTTAATAAAACTCACTAACTATATTTATTTAAAGCAAATGAAAATGTTATTTCACACTCAACTATTTATGTTCATCCGGACAGGCTACCTTATGCAAGCTGTCCAGCAACTGTTTCTCCTGCTTCAAAGAAGCGTCATCCGAACGAGCCACTGAAGGAGCCGTGATTTGCTTGCCAATGGTATCTACAGCTGCCACTTCCACAGGTTCCGGCCACAAGGGATGCTGCAACACGTTGCCCAAAGCTACCATAAAAGCCACTACAGCGACAGCTTTTAACAAAGGCATGAATCGTGTCCTTAAAGATAAGCTACGAACTTTCACCTCGGGCCTGCCAATCGCTGTCCATATACGAGCTTCAAAATCATCTGACAAATGCTCTGTCTGCTCTGTTCGTACATAGACAAACCAATCACGGTAACGCACCAAATGCTTTGGAACATTTCCTTGAACAAACCATTCCCGCAGGCGTGCCTCCTCTTCTACAGAAGTCTCCCCCTGCCAATAGCGTTCCAACAGTTGCTCCATATCTTTATATTCCATACCTATCTATTTCTACAAACCTTTGTTTCACCTTCTGCCGAGCCCTGAACAGATTTACTTTTACCTGCTCTTCAGAAATCTGCAATAAGGCAGCTATCTCCTTATAACTTTTTCCTTCCACCTCTCGCAGATGCATCGTAAGTCGCTGTTTTTCCGGAAGTTCGCTCATCAAGCGCCTTACCAACATCAAATGGTCTTTCGACACCAAATGGTCATGAGGCCCTGAGCTGTCGGAAATCCTGTCCAAATCAGCCGTCAGTTCCACCGTTTGAGCATCCATCCGCTCGCTACGGTCGATGGCTAAATTCCGAACCACCGTCAAGCAATAAGCCTCCAATGATTCTATCTTTTCCCATTCACTGCGCCGGTTCCATATCCGGATAAGAGTTTCCTGCACTGTATCCTCTGCCTCGGCCCTATTCCGGGTAATCTGAAGAGCCAATCTGAAAAGTTTGTCTTTCAGTGGGAGAATGATTTTGCGAAAACTTATTTCATGCATCGCTCTATATAACTGACGGATAAAAGAAGATTAAGTTACAGACCTGGATAATTATTTACCATTATTTCACAATGTGAGTTCCTCCTGGTTGTCCGATAGCTGAAGCCAAGGTAATCACCACCTCGGATACACCTGCCTCTAATGCCTGAAACGCATTCTCCAGTTTAGGAATCATCCCGCCCTGAATAGTACCATCTGCAACCAACTGATGAAACTCAGCCTCGGTAAGTCGGGCAATAACGCTATCATCATCGTGTTCATCGCGAAGCACGCCTTTCTTCTCGAAACAATAGACAAGCGTCACATCAAAGAATTCAGCCAAAGCCTTGGCTGTTTCTCCGGCAATGGTATCGGCATTGGTATTCAGCAGATTTCCTGCTCCATCGTGCGTAAGCGGAGCCATCACCGGCACCACTCCCTTATGAATCAAATCGGCCAAAAGCGAAGCATTCACTTGTTTCACATCGCCTACATACCCATAATCCACAGCCTTAACAGGTCTCTTTTCAGAGCGCATCACATCCATATCGGCACCTGTCAGCCCCAAAGCATTGACACCTCTGGCTTGAAGTCCAGTCACCATATGTTTGTTTACCAATCCAGCATAAACCATCGTCACCACACGCAGCATTGCTGCATCGGTAATGCGGCGACCGTCTACCATTTTACTTTCAATACCCAGTTGCGAAGCCAATCGGGTGGCCGAACGGCCACCACCATGTACCAGTACCTTACAACCCTCAATGGCGGCAAAGTCATCTAAAAGGGTTCGGAGGGTGGCCTCTTCTTCCACCACTTTTCCTCCGACCTTAATCACTGTAAGTTTCTCTCTCATTTACTATTATTCCAAATACGTATATCCGTATAATCCCGACCGGTAATTAGCCAGGAATTCTTTACCTTCTTCGAGCGATATGCGTCCATCCTTTACCGAGCGAGTTACCCAAGTTTCCAGCGTACGTACCAGTTTCTTGGGACTGTACTGAACATAATCCAGCACTTCGGCTACCGTCTCACCATCAATCAGCTGATCGATAGAATACCCCTTAGAATTGACAGATACGTGAACAGCATTGGTGTCGCCAAACAGATTATGCATATCCCCCAGAATTTCCTGATACGCTCCCACCAGGAATACTGCCAGGTAATAATGCTCTTTGTCGCGCAAAGAATGCAGAGGCAGTGTAGTAGCATCCGATCTGGAAGAAACAAAATTGGCAATCTTACCATCCGAATCGCATGTCATATCCTGCAAGGTAGCCTCACGGTCGGGACGTTCGTCAAGCCGTTGGATAGGCATGATAGGAAACATCTGATCGATGGCCCAAGAGTCGGGCAAAGACTGGAACAGTGAAAAATTGCAGAAATACTTATCGGCCAACAATTTGTTGAGTTTGCGGAATTCCTCCGGACAATGCTTCAACCCACTGGCTATAGAACTGATTTCCCGACAAATGCTCCAATAAAGTTTTTCAATCTGCGCCCGTGTATTCAAGTCTACGATGCCGTGACTGAACAAATCAAGTGCCTCTTCGCGAATCTGCTGAGCATCGTGCCAGGGTTCCAACATACTACGCTGGTTCAGATTATCCCAAATGGCATACAATTCCTTCACCAGTTCATGAGCATTTTCGTCAGGTTCCCAATTGTCATCCATTTCTGGCAGAGAAGCAGTTTCCAGCACCTCAAAGATAAGCACAGAATGATGAGCCGTCAGGCTACGGCCGGTTTCGGTAATGATATTGGGATGCGGGTAACCGTGTTTGTCGGCAGCATCTACAAAAGTAGATACCACATCGTTCACATACTCCTGAATGGAATAGTTTACCGAACTTTCACTGTTGGACGAACGCGTACCATCATAATCCACGCCCATACCGCCTCCGGTATCGACAAATTCTATATTGAAGCCCATCTTATGCAATTGCGTATAGAACTGAGAAGCCTCACGCAAAGCATTCTTGATGCGACGGATTTTAGTAATCTGACTGCCAATATGGAAATGAATCAACTTCAGACAGTCTTTCATATCTTTCTTCTCCAGGAAATCAAGAGCCTCCAAAAGTTCACTGGATGTCAGTCCAAACTTGCTGGCATCACCGCCGCTTTCCTCCCACTTTCCGCTGCCGCTTGAAGCCAGTTTGATACGGATACCGATGTTAGGACGCACCTTCAGTTGCTTAGCCATCTTGGCAATGAGATTCAGCTCATTCAGTTTCTCCACCACCAGAAAGATGCGTTTACCCATCTTCTGTGCCAATAAAGCTAATTCTATAAAACTTTCATCCTTATAACCGTTGCACACTACCAAAGAGTCGGGATCTGTGTTGACTGCAACCACTGCATGGAGTTCGGGCTTGGAACCAGCTTCCAGTCCCAAATTAAACTTCTTGCCATGATTAATCATCTCCTCCACTACAGGACGCATCTGATTAACCTTGATTGGATAAATAATGAAGTTTTCTCCCTTATAACCATACTCTTCGGCAGCTTTTTCAAAACAGCAAGATACTTTTTCAATGCGGTTATCGAGAATATCAGGGAAACGTACCAGCATCGGTGCTGCCACATCACGCAGTTGCAGTTCATCCACCAACTCCCGTAAATCCACGGCCACTCCATCTTTACGCGGTGTTACCACTACGTGTCCTTTTTCGTTGATACCAAAGTATGAAGTGCCCCAACCCGTAATGTTGTACAGCTCTTCAGAATCTTCAATACGCCATTTTCTCATTGATTTGTCTACAAATTATAAAGTTAAAAATCTAAGAATAAGTTATCTACCCTACTGGAGAATCTCAGTATAGGGGGTACAAAAATACACATAAATCTGCACATCTACTGCATTTTACCCTAAAAACATACATCGCAAAAGAGAGTATTCTCAAACAAAGGATGATGCAGAAAAGAAAAAGAAGACGGAAGGCTGCATTACAGGCGCAAGAGCGCACGCAGTTCCTCGACCGACTGGGCTATTTGGCTGCGACTTTCCAGATGTCCGCCGTCGAATCGGTAAAGAGCCTGCTCATAAATAGGCCTTCTTCGCTGCAGTGCTTCTTCAATAAATGCACGCAACTCTTCATCGGTCTTGTCCTGCAATACAGGACGCTGCCGAGTAGCCACTTTCAAACGTCGGAACAAGATATCCGGATCTACATCCAAAAACACGGTATCTCCCTGTCTGTTCATATATTCCATATTATCGTAGAAACAAGGAGTACCCCCTCCGGTAGAGATGACAACATCCTCAAATTCACCTACTTCATGCAGCATATCTCGTTCCAATATACGGAAAGCCTCTTCCCCTCTTTCTTCAAAAAGGGTACGGATAGCTTTATGGAACCGCTCCTCTATGTACCAATCCAAATCGATGAAAGGCACTTGCAGTTCGCGGGCAAAAGCCTTGCCCAAAGTTGTTTTCCCGGCTCCCATATAACCGGTCAGAAAAATACGTATCATAGCTCTATCTTCTATACGACAAACAAAGGTAAACAATTCCATGAATGATGCAATCAGAATTCAAAAAATGTTGGGAGATTCCGATTTATCCGCTTATCTTTGCCGCTCTGAATGATTATCTTCCCGAAATTACTGAATATGAAGAAAGAGAAGTACTACGTGGTATGGGCTGGTATTAATCCGGGTATTTACAACAGTTGGACAGATTGCCAACTGCAGACCAAAGGATTTGAGGGTGCTAAGTATAAATCCTTCGAAACGAAAGAAGAAGCAGAGCATGCCTTTCAATCTTCCCCTTATGATTATATCGGTAAAAACACGCACAAAGCCAAAGCTATCGTTCAGTCGGAAGATAACATAGCTTCAGATATCCTGGAGAATAGCCTTGCTGTAGACGCAGCTTGCAGCGGAAATCCGGGCGCCATGGAGTATAGGGGCGTACACGTGGCCAGCCGCCAACAGGTGTTCCATTTTGGCCCTATGTATGGCACCAATAACATCGGCGAGTTTCTGGCCATTGTCCACGGACTGGCTCTGATGAAACAGAAAGGGCTACAACTGCCCATCTACAGCGACAGCGTAAATGCCATCAACTGGGTGAAACAGAAAAAATGTAAAACCAAACTGCCGCGTGAGCCCAAGACTGAAGAGCTCTACCGACTGATAGAACGTGCGGAAAAATGGCTGCGCGAGAACTCTTATACTACGCCCATACTGAAATGGGATACCAAGCGGTGGGGTGAAATCCCGGCCGACTTCGGAAGAAAGTGATTGCATCACATTCAGCGAAGAGTAAAAGGTGATTTACAATATTTATGCTACAGATACAGCATCGAAAAGCTACAGCTTTCTGAAACTGAATCCATGGATTTAAAAAATTATCTCCATGGATTTACGAATGAAACTCCATGGAGATAAAAATATATCTTGCCGGAAAACCAAGCCGAAAAACTACTCACCTAAAATCACCTGTTTGATATGCTGCTTGAAAATCTCCATCGTGAAATTCTCTTCATAGATTTTTCTGGCCTCTTTACCCAAGATGGGCAAATTCTCTCTGTTCAGTACAGCCGCTTCAATAACTTTGGCCAATGCCTCGGGATCACCTGCCGGAACTTTATAGCCATTTACGCCATTTTCTATAAAGCTAGCCGTACCCGTATTTTCACTCACGATAACGCCTTTTCCCAGAGCCATGGCTTCGGTGCATACAATGGGCATAGGATCATCCAATGAAGGGCATAAAACCATATCCATATTGGCGAAAAGTGCCAGCAAAGAATCGTGTTCCAATTCGCCTACATACTTCACACAAGGATATTTACATTTTCTAATGGCTCTGTCCACGGGTTCTTCAACGGGTGCTCCAGCCAAATAGACAGCAATCTGTTCACGAACCTGCGGAGAGAGCAAATTCAAAGCCTGCAGCAAAATCAGTTGCCCTTTCCGTTCAGAAATGGTACCCGGCAGCAAGAAATTCAGTTTACTGTGATCTACGCTTTCATCTACACCAGCCGACTGTACTTCCGGAATTCCATACAACAAAATATCCAGCTTACTCTTGTCGGCTACATAAGGAACAGCAAACGACTTGGAATATTCACCCACGGCATAGATGTGGTCGAACAAGGGAAAGAGTGTAGAAAAATCCATCGAGTCTTTCATGCAATCGTAGCTGCAACTACCCTCGTGCAACCAAGCAATCTTACGAGACTTAATATCCGACAAATGTTCTATAAGCCATGTCACTACCAAGGTATTGAACACCACCACATCAAATGCTTCCATAAAGCGGGAAAGCATTGGATGGCGCAAGGCGTAATTCGTAAATAAATAAGGTTCTACGAAATATTTGATATTCAAGTCTACGATTTCTTTTTCCATCGGGCCGTGCCGCAAGGAAAGAATCACCGGTGTCACTCCCATTTCCTGCAACATAACAGCCATGTTCAACAAAGCGCGCGGTGCCCCGGTCAAGGACAATTCATGACTGATCAGCAATACGGTCTTGGCATGCTTTCTCTGTTCCTTTATATCAACGATATCTTTCTCCTGAACTTCAAAATGGATTTCAGAACCCACTGCAAATTTCTCCAGTTTTTTCTTCTTGCTGAAACGCTCATAGTGTACCAAGGGATTGGTCTGACACAGATGCCCATAATGTTCCAAATAAGCATGAGTGCTAAACGCATCCGAAGGGTTATAGCCCAACTTCCATCCCACGAACAGATAATGAACAACAGGCGAAATTCCATGCAGCTCACTGCCATATCTATCCATGTAATAAGAAGCATCAAACAGGGAAGAGTTCCGAAGGATATTGATATTCCTCAGCACACGCCGCGATACCTTTATCCCATTCAATTTATCACTTAAATAGATAAAGACATCACTTTCTATATGCGTGTAAGATGCAGCACTGGTCACGCCATTAAATGATTGATGCTGTCTCCATCGTGTCAATTTTTCCGGAATATAAAAGAGCAGTTCATCTTTCAGAATCTGCCGATAAAGCCAAAAATCCAGCCAGGCTTGAACCGGCGTATTGAAATCTAACCGAGACAACACATCTTTTCTCACCATCACAGCAGAAAAGGTAGGAATATAATTCATCTTTTTCTGCCCATAAATATCTACCCGGTTACCGCCTTCATTCAAAACGGTATCAATCATATCCAGGTATGCTTTCCGAAGGTGTACGGCCTTTTCATCGCCAAACGTCTGTACACCGTTGGATATGATAGCCACTTGCTGATAACGGTTTATCACATCGACCTTTTTCTCCAGATAGCGAGGTTCCCACATATCATCGCTCTCGCAAAACGCCACAAAGTCGCCCTGCGATTCTTTGATACCCAGTTCCACCGTGGCCGAAAGCCCCTTATTCTCCTGATTAGGATGCGTGAAAAGCTTTATACAGCTATGTTGGGCCATATAGCGACGGATTACCTGCAAGGAATCATCGGTAGAGCCGTCGTCCACCACAACGATTTCATAATGGGTATACGTCTGTGCCAGAATAGAATCCAATGTTTCGGGCAAGAGGTGAGCATAGTTATAACTGGCCACCACCACACTAACCAAAGGAGTATCATGAGTCTTCTGCTCCTTCTCTATTCCAACCTGAGACACACTGAAACAAATTCTCCCTTTTCTTTTTCCGTGAAACAGATAGTGTTCCAATGGATTCATGTTCTTGGCCCGTACATCGGGATAAGCACACAAATACTTATCGGTAGAGAAAGCAGGCGAAGGGTTCTTTCCCTGCCGCCATCCCTCTTTTATATAATGCTTCACAGGATTCTTCGAACCCACCTCCGGGTATTGATTCCGATACCATTCCTTATCGAAAAGTTTGGATGCAGAAATAGCAAAATACACCATCTTTGCGGTAAGGCGTTTGGAAAGCTTCCGAAAAACACTCATGGATATACTGTTTTTTTAATTAAACCACCCTTATAAACTCTGCATATCGTTCAATTTCTTATAGTAGCCGTTCTTGGCTATCAATTCCTCGTGTGTACCACGTTCCACAATCTCTCCTTCATAGAGCACGCAGATTTCGTCTGCATTCTTGATGGTAGACAAGCGGTGAGCGATGGCAATGGTAGTACGCGATTTCATCAAACGCTCCAATGCCTCCTGTACCAGACGTTCTGATTCGGTATCCAATGCAGAAGTAGCCTCATCCAGAATCAAGATAGGCGGATTCTTGAGAATGGCACGTGCAATGCTGACACGCTGACGCTGCCCGCCCGACAAACGGCCGCCACGGTCGCCAATCATCGTATCATAGCCATTCTCCGATTCCATGATAAAATCGTGTGCATTGGCAATCTTAGCTGCCTCTATCACCTGCTCCATGGTCGCGTTTTCCACACCGAATGTAATGTTATTATAGAACGTATCATTAAACAAGATGGCTTCCTGATTCACATTACCAATCAGTGAACGCAGACTATGAATAGATACATCCTTCACATTTTTTCCATCTATCAGCAACTGACCTTCGCAAATATCATGATAACGGGGTACCAAATCTACCAATGTAGATTTACCAGAACCAGACTGGCCTACCAAAGCGATGGTTTTGCCCTTAGGCACCACCAGGTTAATACCCTTTAATACCGGACGACCTTCTACGTAACTGAACCCTACATTCTGGAACTCCAATTTATCTTCGAAACTGTTCAGCGGTTTCGGCTGTTCTATTTCCTTAATCGGATTGTCCGCCTTCAGAATCATGTCAATACGATCCATGCTGGCCAAGCCTAACGGTATATTATAGAATGCTTTAGAGAACTCTTTCAGCGGATTGATGATGCTATACAGAATCACCATGTAAAAGATAAAGGTAGCTGCATCAATCGGAGCATAAGTGCTGTTCAGAATCAGAGCTCCGCCAAACCACAACACGATAACAATCACACAAGTTCCCAGAAACTCACTCATCGGATGGGCAGAACTCTGCCGAATCACCATCTCATTCATGGCACGACGGAACTCATCGTTGGTCTTGGTAAAACGGGCCGACATCTTATCTTCTGCAATAAATGCCTTGATGATACGCAATCCACCCAACGTTTCGTCTAATTGTGACATAATATCCCCCCACTGGCCTTGAGCCACAGAAGACTGTCTTTTCAGTTTACGGCTAACCACTCCCATAACCCATCCGGCAAACGGCAATACCAGAATCACAAACAGCGTCATCTGCCAACTTACCGTAAACAATGTAAAGAAGTAAATCAGCAAGGCTATCGGGTTACGAATCAACATATCAATAGAACTGGTCAAAGAACTTTCCACCGCCGTTACATCGGCACTCATACGCGCAATGATATCTCCCTTACGCTCTTCTGAAAAGAAGCTCAGCGGCAAACGCAACACTTTATTGTATACCTCTATACGAATATCCCGCACGATACCGGTACGCAAAGGCACCATCACAGCCGAAGATGCAAAATAACCTGCTGTCTTAAGCAAAGTCATCAAAATCAGCACACCTCCTAAAAGCACCAGCGTAAGAAAAGCTCCGTTGGCATCTACAAAGGAGGTAATATAATAATAAGCATTATTAATCAATACATCCTTGTCAAAATTCTCCCAGTCCATCGGCTGATACGTATAGGTTTTAGCATCGATTTTAAATAAGATATTCAAAATCGGGATAATGGCCATAAATGAAAATACATCCAACCACTGAGACACAAAGTTGAGGATAACTGCCCAAGTAAGATACTTCCGGTATGGCTTGATATACCGACGCATCAGAGAAAAAAACTGTTTAAGCATACATGAATGTTTAAGTGATTCTGCAAAGATAGGGAATGATTTATTATATTCCAACATTTTTCATTCCAGAGCGTTTTCTTATTAGAAATTAAATCCTTAATACCGCGCTTAGCTGCCCTGATATTATAGCTTTTTTTATATATTTGCACATTCAACAACTTGTCAACACATGAAATGTTATATTTGCTTAACCGATTCAATTTCTACTAGAAAAGACTACCTGGATTTGCTACAAGTAACCTTGATAAGCGCTAGAAAAAACACCTCCTTGGAATTAGTATGCTTGTATGATGGAGAAAAAGACGATGCAACATACAAATTGCTCAAAAAATACCATGTGCATGTCATTTTCCACCCCATACCTTACAAGCAGGAATTAATGGAAATATATCCTAAAGAATGGATGATTAAAGAACTGGGGAAAGAAATAGACTACAACCGGATATTTGGTACCTTCATGCGGATGGAAATCCCTATGGTGGAGAAAGAAGAAGAATATGTGCTGTATACGGATATGGACGTAATCTTCAATGATGATATACGATTAGAAGATTTGCCCCGCCCTAAATATTTGGCTGCAGCCCCCGAATTTGATCAAGACATTCAGAGAATGACAGCGTTCAATGCAGGCATTTTGCTGATCAACATCAATGGCGTAAAAGAAAAATACCAGGATTTTCGCACCATGATGCTCAAAAAACAAAGAAACAGCATCAACCTTTTTGACCAGGGATACTTGAACGAACTTTGCTTTAAAGACATGGAGTTACTCCCCAATGAATATAACTGGAAACCTTATTGGGGGATAAATGAAAAAGCCAAAATCATCCATTTTCATGGTATGAAGCCGGGCTGTAAGTTGGAGGAAGCTGGTTTTACCACCGATACTTCATTTTATAAAACGGTCTTCGAAAATAACCCGAACGGCTACGCAGGATACATATATTATTTTGTACAGTTCTACCGCTATCTTGGAGATGAGAACAACAAATGGCTCTATCTGCACTTACAAAGTCTGTTCAATCTGTATAGAACACCAGATTTTGTACATCCACTATGCGAAAGTTTAATCAATACACAGAAAGAAGCATACTATCGGAAACGATATGAAAAATACCGCTGTAAATACAAACTTTTCAAACGACTTTTGTGGATGAGTTCTGGATTATTGCTGATTACGGTCTTGTATACCATACTGACCAGCTACTAGTCCATAAACGAATAGCCCCTGGATCATTTAACAAACCTACAGACAAATCTATGATATATATCGCTCAAAAAAGTATCCGTTTGTCTAAAATTGTATAAATTTGCATATTTAATCAGCTAAAAGGGGAAAAGCAACATGTTCAATCAACAAAAACTCAAGGATAGTTTATCCAGAGTAAACAGAAAGTGGGGATTATACTGCTTAGGTACATTATGTATATACCTAGCTATCAATCAACTGACTCACAATATAGACGTCTACTATGATGCATCCATTGGCATCCTCTTCAGAAGATGGATAGAAGCTGCCGTATTTGCTCTACCGATACTCTACTGCAAAAGAAAAACCATAACGTATTTGTGGCTTTTCCTGCTGGGGGCATATCTCTGGTCTATCATGTGGTATTTCCGCACCTATGCCACAATCATGCCGCTATCTTCTTACCTGATGTTCAACAATACCGACGGACTAGCTAGCTATATCAGCGGTTCTTTTCAGGCCAAAGATGGTTGGATTATGCTTCCTCTCATTATATTTGGTATCGTATACCACTGTATAAAACAACAGGAGTCTGGCAACAACTCGGGAAAAACCCGTCTTCTGCTACCCCTCTTGCTATGCTTTTTGGTGTCCCTCCCCTATTGGCCCAACAAGCGTTCAGAAATCAAGCAACCCATCATTTTAAATACTCTTACCAGTGCCCGAGCCTTCAAGGAGTATGGCATCATCAACTTTTGGATTTATCAATTAAGCAAATTACAATCGTTATCGCCTGCAGAAAAGAAAACTGTAGATGATTTTTTCAATAAGCATCAGTTACTAACCCCGCAAGCCAGCAGTTACCAGGCAGAGAACAAGAATCTGATACTCATTCTGGTAGAATCTCTACAAAGTTGGGCTATAGGACTGAACCACCAAGGAGTAGCTGTTACACCCAATTTAGATGAATTACTCCTTCAGAAAAACAATGTCTATATTCCTCATATGCTGTCGCAAGTAAAAGATGGCAGATCGAGTGATGCACAATTGATTATCAATACTGGGCTGCTGCCTTTGAACACCGGTGCTGCTGCCAGCCTTTGTGCAGATAATCTATACCCTTCCTTGCCTCATGCCTTGAAAATTCGAGGTTATCACACTGCTTCACTGACTTGCGATGACAAGGATTTCTGGAATCAAGGCCGCACATCGGCAGCTTACGGATTTGACAAACTATATGCCGGACTGCAAAATGGATATGAAAAGATGTATGCAGATTCGCTGTTGTTCGATGCCGGCATCCCTATTCTGAACCAACTGCCGCAACCCTTCTACGCACAAGTAGTAACATTCTCCATGCACATGCCTTATAATGATATGCAGAATAAAAACAGCCGGTTATTAAACAAGACGTTCCCGAACGAGGAAATAAGGAATTACCTGATTTCCGTTGAATTGTTCGACCAACGGCTATCCCTGTTTTTAGACAAACTGAAAGAGCATAAACTATATGACAACAGTATCATTGTCATCGTAGGAGATCATGAACAATTAACCTTCAACCACTATGAAGGACGCTCAGAGTGTAAAGTTTCCGATTGTCTGGTACCCTTCATTGTGCTCAACAGCCCTCTACATACCCAGCACTCCCACAAAGTATTTGGCCAAATAGACATCTATCCTACTCTCTTGCATCTCATGGGATGCTCTGACTATAATTTCAGGGGACTAGGAGAAGATATCTTTGGAGACAAAGTCAGCGATATGGCTGTATATCGTACTACCGAAACGCTATATGGCAACGAAGCACAACCCAACGATTCCATCCAAAAGTATAGAAAAGACATTTGGAGAATTTCTGACATCGTATTACGTATGGATTATTTTAACTGCCGATAAAAGCCGACCAAAAAGGATAATTATCCTTCAGATACCAGGCATGACACCCAAAAGGCAACTGTCGGCCCATGCTTTCATAGGCCCAATCCGCTCCGATTTCCAGGGAGAAATGCATAGCTTCCCGATAATCGGGCGTAGACAAGCGATATTTCCGGTCGCGGATTTCTACAAAGAGCAACACATCTTCGGGATAAAACGGCTGATTATCTGCCAGTAACGCTGCGATAACCTTCCGGTAATGATGCGTAACTTGAATCATCTTATCAACCTTTCGCAAAGAAAGTCCCCCGTTACCCACCTCAAATTCTATATACTTCCATCGCCTCAATTCCAAACTGTGATGAAACAAGCGATGAAAATAGCGTTTGACAGCAATCTTCCAATTCCGGGTACATTGATGTAAAGGTAGCCAAGGTGCTCCGATATAATCATATCCTTTAGCAGCCCAATCCAATAATTCATCTTTAAAGACGTAGGCATCCAATTGATAAATCAACAAATACGTATACGTACTGAACCTACGATAAAAATTCGCATCCAAAACAAGCTTGTTATAAGCATTCAAACTGGAAAAACAAGCATCCGGAAATTCTTCTACACCTAACATCGGGTAATCAGCAAGAAGATAATCCACATCTAAACTGGCTGGTTTTATCAGCACCAATGTATACGCATGCAACACACGTACACACTGCCTCAACGAAACAGCTTCCCAATCGGTTAAACTGCTCTTATAGACCGGTATTACCACCACTATATCCTTCTTATTCATGCTAGATTCTATTAATTGCTTGTTTCAAACGCGTCATAATCAAATTCCAATTATAATTCTTCTGTACATAAGCCATCCCTTTGTTACCCATTTGGCTACGCAACTCTGCAGAAGATTCCAACTGATGTAATTTTTGATTAAAATCCCTTTGACTCATATAATAAAAAGCAGCCCAATCACTTTTAAAGCAATGCTCTTTAAGCACCTTGCAATGTCCATTAACCAGCATCGGTTTTCCTTGATTCATCGCCTCTAGCAGTATCAAAGACAAACTCTCGCCGTTGGAAGGATTGACTACTATTTCGGCATGTTGAAGGATAGCCATCTTCTCTTCATCACTCACAAAACCTGTATATAGCACATGCTCATTCATCACTTTTTCTACCTCGTCGGTGATTCCCCCCAACAGCACCAACCTCAAAGCAGAAGCCGGATATCTCTTCTTATATTGCAGAAAATAAGGCAACAGACGATACAACTTCACCTTTGTAATCCGTCCCACATACAACAAATACCTTTCAGGTAATTGAAACTTTCTCTGCACTTCATTCCAGTCGGCAGCATCGGGTGTTTCTATACCCACACTGATAATGCCACACGACTGTATGGCTTTGCCAAAAATACGCTTACCCAGCTTTTGCTCCTCTCCCGTATTAAAACCTATATAAGCTATCCGAGAGATGGCAAGTGTCAGCAACGAACGGAAAGATATACCTACCTCATGCATCGTGGGTATGGCCACTGTCTTTTCTCCCGCAGCCAATGCTGTATAATAAAACGTAGGATAATCTAGAGACATAGCTATAAAGGCTTTGTACTCTTCTTTATGAGCCGCAATAAAGGCATTCAAAGCTGACGAAAAAAACATACTGGCGTTCATAGCCTTCACTTCAGCTGCTTCTTTGTAGTGCCACACAGGTACAAAGCGAGTTACAACCTGCAACAGCCCCAGCTGATACAGAAAACGACGAAAACGACGAGCCGGCTTAGCCTGACGAGCATAATAGGCTGCCTGTTGCGGTTGCACGGGATCTGCCTTGAACCGCCGTATCAACACCCCATTCCAGCGCTCCTCGCCTTCCGGATAGAAATTCTCACCGGTAGATACCTGCCGTACACAGGTAGTCAGTACTTCTACATCATAATCATTGACCAACCGCTCTGCCAGCATCTGACAATGGTATTCTGCACCACCATTGATATCTTTACCGTATCGTACAACTACAAAAGCTACTTTCTCTTTCATAACAAATCACCCTATTACTTCTATGGCCCGCTTTAAACGAGGCATAATAATGGACCAGTCATAATTATCCCGAACATAACTAACAGATTTAGAAGCTATAGACTTCCTCCACTCCTCTGAGTTTTCCATGCGATGCAGTGCATCAATGAAACTTCGCTTTCCGGTATAATACTGAACAGCTCCCTGGCTGTTCACACAGTGTTCTTTCAGCACGGCACAATTTCCATTGACCAGCATAGGCTTTCCACGACTCATTCCCTCTAACAGGATAAGAGACAAACTTTCAAATTTAGAAGGATTTACCAATACCTTGGCATGCTGAATAATAGCATACTTCTCGGCATCGGTCACAAAGCCTGTATAAATAATATCCGGATGAACTACGGGTTGAGAGAAAAGACCACCTACCAATACCAGTTTAAGGGCAGAAGCAGGATATTTTTTCTTATAGCTTAAATAGTATTGAATTATGTGATGCAATTTTCCAGCATCCACTCTTCCCACATACAACAGGTATTCTTCGGGCAACTGATATTTCTCTTTCACCTCTTTCCAATCTGCATCTACACTCTGCTCAATTCCCACACTGATAATGCCATGGGCAGACATACGCTTTCTGCTGAATATATGCTCTGCCAACGATTGTTCGGCCCCGGTATTAAAGCCAATGTAGGCCACACGGGTAAATACTTTGGAATAGATAGCTCGAAAAGTAGAACTTTCATAATGCATCGTAGGAATAAGAAGCGTTTTTTCCGGCACTGATATCGCAACATAATAAGCCAAGGGATAAGATATATTTATCGGGATAAAAGCCTTATACTCATCCTTATGCTGCTCTACATAAGCCAGCAAATCCGGGGAATAAAACACATAGCTTTTCATCACTTTATCCTCCCACTCCTGCATAGAGGTCCACACCGGATGTATACTGGCACAAAAACGCAACAGGCCTACTTGATAAAGCCACTTTCTCAATCTGCGAATCCACTTAGATTTGCGAATAAAACAAGCATGTAACTCGGGCAACTCGGGTGCAACTTTGAATCTACGGACACATACCCCATTCATAAGGACTGCACCTTCAGGAAGTTCGTTTTCACCTTTCGAATAATCCTTCACACAGGTGGTCAACACTTCTACTTCATACTCATCTACCAGCCTCTCGGCCAACATTCTACAATGCTGTTCGGTACCTCCATTAACCTCCTTTCCATAACCGGTTACAATAAAAGCTATTTTATTCTTCGCCATTACCAGCTCTACCGTTTCTGTTTAACAATACCATTCTCACACCACACCGTTTTATTTTCAATCACACTCTTCAAGACCTGTTCATGAAACTCCAAATTCTCTCTTGAAGCAAACTTATGATAAAGGTGGAATTGAACTCCTCCCATCTTCAGCTGTTTCTTTCGAACCCCTGCATGGAGCAACCGATAAGAGATTTCCACATCTTCCTGTCCCCACATTTCGAGTGTCTCATTGTAACCGTTCACCCGCAACAAGTCCTCTTTCCAAAAGGCCATGTTACACCCTCTGATACGCAACATACTATTCTTGGCATAGCGTTTGGCCAAATATTTACGCAATATTCTGGAACGAAAGCCATTCAACATAAAGCGATAATCTTGCTTAAATTTAGCCGGATGAGTTTCCAGACCTTTCAGCAGACGGCTTGAATACGTTTTACCCAGCAGCACTCTGCTACCACATACAAAATATCCTTTCTCGGCCAACTCCAGATGATCGGCAATAAAATGCCGGTCCAGAATAATGTCGCCATCTATCTGTATAATATATTCCCCTTTAGCTTGCGCGATTGTACGATTACGGATAGCAGAAAGACGAAATCCCTTGTCTTCATGCCACACGTGTACAATGGGTATGTCAGTCTTCTTTCTCATTTCCTCTATCATCTGCCGCGTATCCTCGCGAGAGCCATCATCGGCTATCAGAATTTCTGCAGGCTTCACAGTCTGCGCCAAAACGCTATAAAGGCAAAGAGAAAGAGCCTCTTTCCAGTTATATGTAGATATCAATAATGAGACTAACATTTTCATCAATGATTTAAATTAAACGTAGCTTATTTCCTTTCATCTTCCGGCCAGTTATAATCCAATTCAGCCTCACGTTGTAAGGCGGCCGCAATAATTTCGTTGGTACTTTCTATAATTTTTTTCTTGATACCCGTGGTACTTACCCCTGGAGTATAAGGGAAATAAACTACTTTCTTGCCAGGTTGTTGCTTCATCCATTCCAACCCTTCCAGATACTTGTTTTCCCAATCGTCGCCGATAGTCACTATATCTATATCTTCACGCTGCAATTGGGCTATTTCTGTCAGTTTCACCTGCTTTACAGCCTTCGTCACGCATTTCAAAGAAGAAATAATACGAAAGCGCTGCTCAAAAGGAATGATGGGAGGCATCCCCTTATAATGCTGGATCAGTTCGTCCGTACTTACTCCCACTATGAGTTCATCACCCAAAGCGGCAGACCGTTCCAAGATGTTCAGGTGACCGATATGGAACAAATCAAAACTTCCGGATGTAAATACTCTTACTTTCTTCTTATTCATAACTATTTCGATTTAAGATTTTCTATTTCTTTAATTCGTCGGGCCAGATCATCTAAATCCTCATGCGTCTGAACGCCTAAATGAGAAACTCTGAAATAATTCGGAGTACCGCCCGGCATGATAAAAATATCCTCTTTCAGCAGTTCTTTAAACAGAATATCGCCATTCCGAGGTACAAAGAATCCGGTAATACAATTTGAAGGGACTTCTGCCGGCACCTCCCAGCCATACTGCCTGCACAAGGTGCGGAAATAAAGTGCTTTCTCGCGTACCGATGCGATGATGGCATCTACACCGATGGCTACATCTTGCTTTAAACGAGCATGCAGCTGAAGGAATAAGGTTGTAGCCGGACTATACGGTGTCTGTCCGCGCTCCAGATTCTTTAAATTCTCCTGAAAATCGAAGTAATAAGAGCGATGAGAAAAATCCCGCTTCAGTACCTTAGGCGAAAGAAACAGGAAAGACAGTCCCGGCGCAATATTCAAACCTTTCTGGCTACTGGTGATGCAGATATCTATACCTAAGGCCTGCATATCCAATTCATCGGCAAGGAAAGAACTGATCACGTCTACTACCAGCGAGACATGATATTTCTGACAAATGGCAGAAATCTTGGCCAAATCAAATAATTGCCCAGTAGAGGTTTCATGATGTTGACACAAAAAAACATCCGGACGCGACTGGCAAACTCGTTTCTCCAGCTCATCGTAATCGATATCACAGGCAAAAGGCACTTCGAAGACCTCATTCGGACAATTATAGTATTCACAGAGACTCTTCCAACGATAGCCGAAAGAACCACCTGCTATAATAAAAGCTTTCTTAAAAGTAGATACATAGCCGGATACCACCGCATCCATGGCACCTGTACCCGAAGCAGTATAAAAGATGACGCGGCCATCCGGACAATTGATAAGTTGCAACAGCATACGTTCGCAATCTTTCACTATTTCAGAAAACTGTGCCGTACGCATATAAGGAAAAGGCTTTCCTCCTATCTGGAGAATTGAGTCTTCTATATTTCCCGGAAAAACATATGACTTCATAACTTCCTTAATTATATTCTTTTTTTATTCTGTTCATTGTCTCTTGATTCTGCCAAAACGCTTGATGCTGGTGTATTTCCGCCAAAGGTTCAGTTTACGTTCGCGGGGCACCCCATGCCGACGTATATAATCGGCAGCAGCTTCCAACATACGCCTGCATACTTTGCCATCCAAATAAGGGTCATAGTGTTCTACCACCCATCGCCTGCGCGCAATATCTTCTTCATTATGCTGAGCCGCTTCAAAAGCCTCTGACAATTGGTCTACCTCGGTTATATTAGTCCAATAAATATCTTTAGCAATCGTACGATAAGTAACCACCGGTCGCCCTAACAACAGAAATTCATATACGGTAGAAGACGTATCACTAATCATGACATCAGCCATCAACTGATATTTGGTCACATTGAAATCATCGATCCACACGATATGTTCTTCCTGTTCGGCCAACTGCTTATAAACATCTATCCACTCTTGACTGGTGAGCGGATGAAACTTCAGTAATAAGACAATATCCTTCTCTTTCGCTAAATGCACTAAAGCATCTTTTAATGCAGGGAGAGAAGTTAAAGAAGGTGAAAAAGTAGGAGCATACAATACGATTTGCTTACGTCCATGTTCTTTCAGAAGTTTTTCACGCTCCTGATCGAAATCGTGCCAATGTTTTTTTATCCAGTCTTGCTTTGGCCAACCTGTCTCTTTCACCTCAAAATCACCATACTTGTGCGACAGTTCCGTAAACTTCTGCGTAAAGAAAGGCCCCTGTGTAAGATAAAGGTCGAAATACCGACGTATCACCCAATGGTCTTTTTTCTCGGCTGCATAGCCATGGAATACCTGAATCTTTACCCCTGGTAAATAATACGGCACGATATTGCCAGGTACATAAATGGCTTCGGGCGAAAAATCATATACTGTTTGCATGGAATGCGTATAATCCACCTGTTCCTTCAAAGGAAACTCAGGAATCTTTGGCAGGTGTACATACCAGAGCACCTGGTTGTCGCCCTCCTTCATGGCCTCTTGATAAATGGGATACAAGATATCAACGGCATACTTATTTTCACAAAATAATACGATACGCATTATAACTCCAGCTTATATTTAACAATATGTTTCTTGGCAAAATATCTCCAAAATCTCTTCCGGTAGAACAACACCCGCTCTACACAATAATCTTCATCCGCCCCACGGGCACGGGCATACTCCCTAGCCAAGTACTCAAAAAAGGGTATCTGTCCCCATAGACGAGCGAAATTGGCACAACCAGTTTCCACCCCAATCTTGCCAAAACTCATCCGATTGATATCTACCAATACAAAATGATATTTCCCGTTGATTTTATCAAACAAAATATTACCCGGCGAATAATCGCAATGCATAATTCCTGCCTGATGCAAACGAGCTGTATAGCGTGCAAACTCAGTTAGAATATCTTTGCAATCTTCCACATCCGCATTGCCAAACTCATAGAAATTACGGCTGCAGGACGACTGCATACTCACAAAATACGAATACTTTATCAGGCCAAACTGCCGCTGTTCTATATAAGCTATGGGCATAGGAGTTTCGAAGCCCTTTTCCAGCAAGCGGGAGGGGTATTCGAAAGCCCGTTGCCCCTTAGGAGTACGGAAGTAAGAGTACACGATTCTATTGAATAGAGCCGGTATGCCGTAGCGCTTCACATTAATCTCCACATCCCCTACCTTCATCACTTTAATGAGATTACGCCCAGAATAAATGATACGTCCTTCCTTTTCAAAAATATTCGGTATATTTTCTATAAATCTACGTAAATGTTCATATGTAGGATTTATCAGAATCTTCATACAGCTATCAATCTATCACACAAATGTAAAACAATCATTTTAACGACGTGAAAAGCTTGTCAAAGTAAGCCACGTAAGCTTCTACGCTGAAATCCTTGACGATACGTTCACGGGCAGCCAACGCCAGTCTATGCAGTTTGTCACGATGGGTCATCAAATCCTGCATGGCTTCTGCTATCTTCTCCGGCGAACCGGAAGGAACCAGCACCCCAGACTCCCCGTCTACAATCAAATCACGAGCTCCCGGAATGTCGGTCACAATACAAGGCACTCCACAAGCCATGGCCTCACGAACCACACGCGGCGATGCATCGCGCAAAGCAGGCAATATAAACAAATCCTGCTTAGGCAGAAAATCGATAGCGTCTTCACGGTTCCATAAGAAATGAATATGATCGACATAGGGACCCTGCTGAGCCAGCTCATAGTCGCTATTGTCGTAGTCGCCGATAACCACCAAATGAGCCTTGGGAGCATTCAACAGTTGAAAGGCCTTAATCAGGTAGGTCAATCCCTTGAATGGACGCCCCTTGGTGGTTCCTATATAAATACACTTGAAATCATCATCTGATATACCTTCCACCTGCTTGGGATGCTGACAAGCATCTGCCACCCACTCCGTGGCAAAAGGCTTTACGCTAACCGACAACTTTGAAGAAGGCACATACTGCAACAAGTACTCCTTGATATCTGCCGTTTCACACACGATATGGTCTACGCGCGGATGGAGCAAGGCCATGCGATACGTAGGATCAAACCATTTCACTTTAGCCTGTGTACCTCTATATCCCACATTCTTTACAGAAGTGCCGCGGGTGGCCAGCAACGCATTCGACAGGCCGGAAGTACTGGGAGAAAAGATTAAGTCAATCTGATATTCACGGATAAATCTGCGGATGGTTTGAATGACTTTCCATGAGAACTTGGAAGCGATTACAGGACCTCTTAAAGGGATGCAGTTACCTTCCAATTGTTTTTCTTCTTTGTCTGAAGGAACGTAAACATAAATCTTAAAGGATGTATTCTTAGATAATTCACCTAACATCTTATAAGTAGTCAGGTCTACAGCCCTATGCGTTACCAAAATATTCATATCTGTTTCATTTTATTCCAGGAAAGCTTTTGATAACAAACGCATTCCTGCCTATTTACTAATCTACCCTATCACTTTCTCTATTTTTTCTATTACCCATTCAGGCTTGATTTCCCGCAAACAGGCATAATCGCCTCGCCAGCAAGGCTTTTGTCCAAACACGGAACAAGGACGGCAAGGCATATCCAACTGCACAGCCCGGTCGACCGACTGCCCCCACCCCATAAAACCAGCATAGGGATGAGTAGCTCCCCACACCGACACCACCGGCACATGAACCAGAGAAGCCAGATGCATATTGGCAGAATCCATAGACAACATTACATCCAAATGACTCATCAGCACCTGTTCTGTATGCATATTTAATTTTCCTGCCATGGAAACAACAGACGGGTATTTCCGAACCCAGGCTTCAAATACTTCTTTTTCTTTCTTTCCTCCACCAAACAAGAATACCTTCACTTCGGGCTTAGCAGCAAAATAGGCCACAATCTTTTCTTGAAGTTCCAGCGGATAAACTTTACCTGCATGCTGGGCAAAAGGGGCTATACCTATCCATTTCTGCGTCTTGGTACCCACCACCGAAGCGATTTCGGAAAAATCGCCCCACTTACTACCGTACACCGAAGTAAAATCTGGCCGGAAAGAAAAGCCCAACTGCAAAAGCACATCCGCATATCGCTGGAAAGAACTCTTTAAAGGCACTTTCACCTTGCCGCTACGACGCACCAGTTTCTTTTTCTCCCCCCTTCCCTTCCGGATAGAGGCCACCGGAACGCCCGCCAGCCGAAAACGCAGGCCCAGGTAACGGGAACGAAGTACCTGATGAAAATCTGCCACACAGTCTACATGCAAAGCCTTTAATTCTGAATACAGGCGATTCAATCCCCGTATTCCTTTATGGACACCGCCCAAATCTGCCCCCATGAAATGCACATTGGCAGGCAAGGTCTGAAAAAGCGGTTGCCACGCAGCACGGCTCAACACGGTAATCTGATGTTGAGGATGCTGCGTGGCAAATGAATAAATGACCGGTATAGTCATCGCCACATCACCCAAGGCTGAAAAGCGGATAACTAAAATGTGCGCCATTGATTATTTCTTTGCATAAAGTACCGGATTCAAAGCCGGGTCATTATACATTTTCATCTGCTTATATACTTTCATGTATTTCTTGCCTGCTTCGATGTCGGCCAGCAACTGATCTATTGCTGAAGAGAGGTCTTTGCGCTGCTCCAACAACACATCCAACTTAGCCTGGCATTTGGCACGATGTTCCTCCGTAGTATCCTGCCGCTCCACCTCCTGCTGCATATGATAAATCTTCAAAGCCAAAATCGACAGACGGTCTACAGCCCAAGCTGGACTCTCGGTATTGATGGTAGCATCAGACAACGGCTTCACATCTTTATACTTATCCAGAAAATAACTGTCGATCAGCTCTACCAAGTCGGTCCGATCTTGATTAGACTTATCAATTCTACGCTTCAGTACCAGAGCTTCCTTCGGATCTATCTGAGGATCACGGATAATATCTTCAAAATGCCACTGAACTGCATCAATCCAATTCTTTAAATACAGATAATACTCTATAGTTTTCAACTCAAAAGGATTGTTCATTGGCGCGTCAACACTATCCGTTACATGGTAATCATTGGTTGATTTCCAGAAAATTTCATTGCAAGAGTTACTAAACGTCATAATTTTAACAAACTTTTTAAATACATAGGACAAATGTATATATTTTCTTTTAACCACGCAACCATTAGTTAATATTTATTCGCTACCTTTGCAAATCTATCAGAACAAATACATACATGAAAGTCATTGTAGACAACAAAATTCCATTCATTAAGGAAGCCATCGAGACCCTGGCCGACGAAGTAATCTATAAGGCAGGAAAAGACTTTACACCCGCCCTGGTAAAAGAAGCAGATGCACTGATTATTCGTACACGCACACAATGCAATAAAGAGTTATTGGAAAACAGCCGGGTATCGTTCATCGCTACCGCTACCATCGGATTCGACCACATCGATACCGACTATTGCCGGAAAGCCGGCATAAGTTGGAGCAATGCCCCCGGATGCAACGCCGCATCGGTAGCGCAATACGTGCAATCGAGCCTGTTACTGTGGCAACAATCTACCGGCACACCGCTACAAGGCATGACATTAGGAATAATCGGTGCAGGCAACGTGGGCAGTAAAGTGGCAGAAGTAGGCCGCCGACTAGGTATGAATATACTGCTGAACGACCCTCCTCGGGCTGATAAAGAGGGGAAAGCTATCTTTTCCGACCTGCAAAGCTTAGCAGAGAAATGCGAAATACTAAGCTTTCATGTTCCCCTTATCAAAGAAGGAGCATACCGTACGTACCATCTATGCGACGAACACTTCTTTCAGTCGCTGAAAAAAAAGCCCCTCATCATCAATACATCACGCGGAGAAGTCATAGAGACATCAGCTTTGCTCACAGCACTGGAGCACCACACCATACGAGATGCCATTATTGATGTGTGGGAAAACGAGCCTTGTATCAACTTGACTCTACTCAACAAGGTGTTTTTGGGCACGCCGCATATAGCCGGCTATTCTGCCGACGGAAAAGCCAATGCCACACGCATGGCATTGGATGCCCTCTGCCAGCATTTTCATATACAAGCCAACTATCATATCCAACCACCTGCCCTGCAACACAACATACTCAATAGCCAAGACCCGACTGAAGTGGCCCTGGCCATGTACGACCCACGCAGAGACAGCCAGGCTCTGAAACTTCATCCGGAATGCTTCGAACAGTTACGGGGAGACTATCCTCTGCGGCGAGAACAAAAAGCCTACACTTACCCTGCCCTACCGTTTCCCTTATATTGATTAAAAAGCCCGACTTCTTAATCCACCGGCCAAGGCAGGCTCTGCTATGTATAAACGCCCTGGCCGGGCCGTATCAACCCCGGCTCATCTCCGAACCCTATCACACGGACCAGATACGGAGAAGGTAGGGAGAGGGTACGGTGAAGACGGGCAGACTGTTTACTTAGCTGCCAGAAGAAGGTGTTCTATGACTTCGGGATAATAGCGATACTCTAACGCATGCACCCGGGCAGCTACATCCAAAGGAGTATCCGACGGAAAAACCGGGCAACGGTATTGGGCTATCACTGCTCCCTCATCATAGCGTTCATTTATATAATGAATAGTAATACCACTTTCCGATTCACCGGCAGCGACTACAGCTTGATGCACCTTATCGCCATACATGCCCTTTCCACCAAATTTAGGCAATAACGAAGGATGGATATTCACAATCATCTCGGGATAAGCCTGCAAAACTACCTCCGGTATTTTGGCCAAAAAACCAGCCAATACCAGAAAATCAATACTATACTCCCGCAACAGCCGAAGCACCGCTTCTCCTTCCACCCATTCCTCCTTTGGAACATACTCGCACCTTACCTGCAAGGCTTGGGCACGCTGCATCACATAAGCCTGCCGACGATTACTCAGCACTAGCTTTACTTCAGCTACATCATTCTTCTGAAAATACCGGATAATCTGCTCGGCATTCGTTCCGTTACCGGAAGCTAAAATGGCAATGTTTCTCCTCATAGCCCCTCCTTCTATGCACAAAACCGTGAAAATTGTGCAAAAATCAGCATTTATTTGATTAAATATTTGCTAGAAACGATAAATATTCATTTCTTTGCCCCCGCAAATTTAAAGAAATAAAACTAATTATTAATTAAAAACTTAAAGTTATGTCTGAAATTGCATCAAGAGTAAAAGCTATTATCGTCGACAAATTAGGCGTTGAAGAATCAGAAGTTACAACAGAAGCTAGCTTCACTAACGATCTGGGAGCTGATTCTCTTGACACTGTAGAATTGATTATGGAATTCGAAAAAGAATTCGGTATCTCTATTCCTGATGACCAAGCTGAAAAGATTGGTACTGTAGGCGATGCTGTTTCTTATATCGAAGAGCACTCTAAGTAATCCTAATCCATTCTTTTATTGAATATGGAATTAAAAAGAGTTGTAGTAACAGGTCTCGGCGCCATTACCCCCATTGGCAACAATGTCCAGGAATTTTGGGACAACCTTGTAAATGGAGTTAGTGGAGCGGGACCTATTACCTATTTCGACGCTTCACTTTTCAAGACACAATTTGCATGCGAAGTGAAGAATTTCAATGCAAACGAATATATAGACCGTAAAGAGGCCCGCAAAATGGACTTGTATACACAATATGCAATCGGCGTGGCCAAACAGGCTGTAACAGATTCGGGTCTTGATGTCGAAAATGAGGATTTGAACAGAATCGGTGTTATCTTTGGTGCAGGTATCGGTGGTATCCATACCTTTGAAGAAGAAGCCGGAAATTATGCCCTGCGCAAAGAAATGGGACCGAAATTCAACCCGTTCTTCATCCCGAAAATGATTTCGGACATTGCTGCCGGACAGATTTCTATCCTTTATGGCTTCCATGGTCCTAACTACTCTGTTAGTTCAGCTTGCGCCACTTCTACAAATGCCATTGCAGATGCATTCAACCTGATTCGTCTAGGCAAAGCCAATGCCATCGTAACCGGTGGTTCAGAAGCTGCTATTGCCGCCTGCGGTGTGGGTGGTTTTAATGCCATGCACGCTTTGTCTACTCGCAACGACTCTCCCGAGACAGCTTCTCGCCCGTTCAGCGCAAGCCGTGATGGCTTCGTCATGGGTGAAGGCGGCGGCTGCTTGGTACTGGAAGAACTGGAACACGCCAAAGCACGCGGTGCCAAGATTTATGCAGAAGTTGCCGGTGTTGGTATGTCGGCCGATGCGCACCATCTGACGGCTTCTCATCCGGAAGGATTGGGTGCCAAACTGGTGATGAGAAACGCATTGGAAGATGCTGAAATGCAACCTGAAGATGTAGACTACATCAATGTACACGGTACATCTACTCCGGTAGGTGATATCTCGGAAGTAAAAGCTATTCAGGACGTATTTGGCAAACATGCCTATGAACTGAACATCAGTTCTACCAAGTCTATGACAGGCCACTTACTAGGTGCAGCAGGTGCTGTAGAAGCGATTGCCAGCATCTTGGCTATCAAGAACGGCATTATTCCTCCTACCATTAATCACGAAGAGGGTGACAATGATGAAAACATTGACTATGACTTGAACTTTACGTTCAACAAAGCGCAAAAGCGTGATGTAAACGTAGCTTTATCCAATACTTTTGGTTTTGGAGGTCATAATGCATGCGTCATCTTCAAAAAATACGCAGAATAATTAGTCGTGTTACGCAATCAAATAGACAAGATAAGACTTCTGTTCCACAAGGACAGAAAGTCTTATCTTTGTTTTTATAAAATCTTGGGGTTCTATCCCCGCAATATACAGATTTATCAGCAGGCCTTGCTGCATAAGTCTACTTCGTTACGTTCTGAAAAAGGACGACCTCTCAATAACGAACGACTGGAATTTTTAGGTGATGCCATACTTGATGCAGTGGTAGGAGACATCGTATACCGCCATTTTGAAGGCCGCCGGGAAGGTTTTCTCACCAATACCCGATCGAAAATCGTACAACGGGAAACGCTAAACAAGCTGGCGGTAGAAATCGGACTGGACAAATTAGTGAAATATTCTTCACGTTCTTCTTCGCATAATAGTTATATGTATGGCAATGCTTTCGAAGCTTTTATCGGTGCCATTTATTTAGATCAGGGCTATGAACGGTGCAAGCAGTTTATGGAAGAGAAAATCTTCAAAAACTATATTGACGTGGAAAAGATGTCGCGCAAGGAGGTTAATTTCAAATCAAAACTGATTGAATGGAGCCAAAAGAACAAAATGGAGGTTTCTTTTGAGTTGATAGAACAGTTCCTAGATAAAGATTATAACCCCATGTTTCATACGGAAGTGCGTATAGAAGGACTTTCAGCGGGTACCGGAACCGGGTATTCCAAGAAAGAGTCGCAACAGAATGCTGCCCAAATGGCACTGAAGAAAATCAAGGAAGACGAGACATTCAAACTAGAGATGCTAACTGCCAAAGAAAATAACCAAATGGCCAACCAGGCAGACCATACAGAGCCGGCACCTCATGAGAGTCTGGATAGTGCTGAGACTGAAACACTTTCAGCCCCAGCAGAATCAAATAGTTCTTCATCGGCCAAAGCAAATACCCATCCTACGGCCTTGGATAACTAAGTCGTGATCTTCGGTAACTAACTTCAGTTTACCGGCTATTTCTTCGAGCGGAGCGGAAGAAATTTCATCACCTTTCAGCGTAACCATTCGGCCGAACTGACGATTGGCTATGAGTTCCGTAGCATGGCCACCCATACGGGTAGACAAGTTACGGTCGAACGGTGTAGGTGATCCCCCACGCTGTATATAGCCCAACACTGTTTCGCGAGTTTCTATACCCGTTTCATACTCTATTTCCTGTGCTATGTATTCAGCCGCACGCTTTCTGCCATCTGTCTGAATACCCTCGGCCACCACCACAATAGAATAAGGTTTGCCTTTCTTCAAACGATTCAAAATGGTATCTCCCACCTTATGTATATCATAAGGAATTTCTGGCAGCAAAATCACATCACCGCCACCAGCCATACCAGAATATAAAGCTATCCAACCAGCCTTATGCCCCATCACCTCGATTACCATTACCCGCTTATGAGAGCTAGCAGTGGAATGCAAACGGTCAATAGCATCGGTAGCAATGCTGACCGCAGAATCAAAGCCGAAGGAAAAATCGGTACCCCATATGTCGTTATCAATCGTCTTGGGCACCGATACGATGTTCAATCCCATAGCAGCCAACTTGGCCGCCGTCTTCTGCGTACCGTTACCTCCGATACATACTACACAGTCCAGCCCTAATTCCTGTACATTTTTCTCTATCAGCGCAGGCTTGTCTACCTCATTCGAGATAATGCCACCCCGCTTGAAAGGCTTCTCTCTGGAAGTGCCCAGCATGGTACCCCCCAGATTCAGCAAACCCGACAGAGAACTGTCAGTGAAGCGTTCTACTTCCTTTGTAAGAAGTCCTTGAAAACCACTATGGATACCTATAACTTCCATACCATAATGATTGATAGCTGTCTTACACACACCACGAATCGTAGCATTGATACCCGGACAGTCACCACCTGAAGTCAATATACCAATTCTCATACTCATTAAATTAGCTTGTCTATTGAATGCGGACGTAAAGATAGAAAAAAAACAGAAAAAAGATAGAGATGATGATAAATAAGATTAATTTTGCAGATTCAAACTGATTTCAGCAAAACGATGAGTATTACAAAAATTCTGAATAAGCTTTATTTTGCACCACGCTACAAAGAAATAGAGCGCTATGCCGACCATGCCGGCGAACTGCAACAACAGGTACTGAGCCGGTTGATTCATAAAGCCAGCCAAACAGAATGGGGCAAAAAATATGACTACGCTTCCATCCATTCCTATGAAGAATTCAAAAAAAGGGTACCCTTACAAACCTATGAGGAAGTAAAACCTTATGTGGAAAGACTGCGCGCCGGAGAACAAAACCTCTTGTGGCCATCGGAGATTACCTGGTTTGCCAAATCTTCTGGAACTACCAATGATAAAAGCAAATTTCTACCTGTAAGCAAAGAATCACTCAAAGATACACATTATCGAGGTGGACAGGATGCAGTAGCTATTTACTTGCACCAAAATCCAGAAAGCCGATTTTTCTCTGGAAAAGGTCTTATTCTGGGAGGTAGCCATGCTACCAACTTAAACACCAACCATAGCTTAGTAGGCGACTTGTCGGCCATCTTGATAGAAAACATTAATCCGCTGGTAAATCTGATCCGCGTGCCGAGCAAACAAACCGCACTGATGGAGCATTTTGAACCCAAAATGGCAGCTATCGCCAACGAAACAATCGGAGCCAATGTCAGCAATCTGTCAGGAGTACCTTCATGGATGCTTGTACTGATTAAACACATCTTGAATAAGACAGGCAAAAAGAGTCTGGATCAGGTGTGGCCCAATCTGGAAGTTTTCTTCCACGGAGGAGTAGCTTTTACCCCTTATCGCGAACAATATAAAGAGATTATACGAAGCAGCAAGATGCACTATGTGGAAACCTACAATGCCAGCGAGGGGTATTTCGGCACCCAAAATGACCCGAACGATCCGGCCATGCTGCTGATGATAGACTACGGTGTATTCTTTGAGTTCATTCCGCTGGAAGACATAGAGTTGGAAAATCCGCGCACGTACTGCCTGGAAGAAGTGGAGCTGAACAAGAATTATGCGATGGTCATCTCTACCTCAGCAGGACTTTGGAGGTATATCATCGGAGATACCGTAAAATTTACGAATAATCACCCGTATAAATTTGTTATTACCGGACGCACCAAACATTTTATCAATGCCTTTGGCGAAGAACTGATTGTAGACAATGCCGAAAAGGGGCTGGCCAAAGCATGTGCAGAAACTGGAGCACAGATTACCGACTACTCGGCAGCACCGGTATTCATGGATGAAAATGCCAAATGTCGCCATCAATGGCTGATAGAATTTACCCAAATGCCTGATGACTTACAGAAGTTTGCCCGCATCTTGGATGATACACTGAAAGAAGTAAACTCTGATTATGAGGCCAAACGACAAAATAACCTGGCTTTGCAACCGTTGGAAATTATCATCGCCCGCAAAAACCTGTTCCACGACTGGCTGGACAACAAAGGCAAACTGGGAGGACAACACAAGATTCCACGACTTAGCAACAACCGTGAATACATAGAAGAAATGCTAAAGCTAAATTGATTTTTCTATACATTATTTTCAAAAAGTCCTTGTACAGAGTTTCCCTGCTCTGTACAAGGGCTTTTCTGCATAAGACACCTTCACCAACCCAACAGGTCATTATTTTCTATTCAAAAGAGTCATTCAACCTGTTTAAAAACAATTTTTCCACCTTTTACAACATAATCTACACCTGCTTTTTGGGTAATTTAGGGATTTTTGCGCAATGAAAATCAAGAAAAACGCAATAACATTTTTTTTACCTATGCATTATCAACAAAAACTTAAACGAACAGCATGGCTCATCACGCTGCACTTACTCTGTTTTATGGCTAGTGCACAAGACTCTTCCCTAAGCGGAAAAGTGCTTGACAAAAATGGAGAACCTATGATTGGTGTCAACGTAACTGTCAAAGGATCCGGCACTGGCACCATTACCAACATGGACGGCGAGTTCATACTGAGTAATCTTAAGAAATCAACCCTCATTTCTTTCAGCTACATAGGCTATAAAAGCAAAGAAATTACGTACAAAGGAGAAAAGACCATCCAGGTGATTCTAGAAGAAGACAGCGAACTGCTCAATGAAGTAGTGGTCATTGGCTACGGAACCGTAAACAAACGCGACCTAACCGGCTCTGTCTCCTCTGTCAAAGCAGACGATCTTAAAAACATTCCCGTGTCTAATGCCACAGAAGCCTTGACCGGGAAATTAGCCGGTGTCAGCGTAACAACGACAGACGGTGCACCAGAAGGAGACGTTAACATTCGCGTGCGTGGCGGTGGATCTCTTTCGCAAGACAACTCTCCACTTTACATAGTGGATGGTTTTCCGGTATCCAGCATCAGCGATATATCGCCCAACGAAATAGAAAGCATTGATGTGCTAAAAGATGCATCGTCTACTGCCATCTATGGTGCCAGAGGTGCAAATGGAGTTATTATCGTAACTACTAAAGAAGGACACGAAGGAAAAACCGAAGTAAATTTTGGGGCATCTTTCGGACTACGCAAGGTTGCTAAATTACAAAAGACCATCAGTCCCTACGACTATGTAATTTACCAGCGCGAAGCGGGCATCTCTGATTATTATGGAGAATGGGAAGATCTGGATATCTGGCAGTCGGTAGCGGGAACTGATTATCAAGACGAAATCTTCGGACGTACCGGTAATCAGGTACAGTATAATGTAAATGCAAGTGGGGGTACGAAACAGTTTAAATACAACGTGGGCTATACTCACAGCGATGAAAAAAGCATTATGCTGGGATCTGGATACAACAAAGATAATATCAATGCTAAAATCAAAACAGAACTCAGCAAATGGCTTACATTGGACTTTCAGGCCAGACTGAGCTATCAGGTGGTGAATGGATTAAGCAGCGGCAGTGATGCCAATGACTCAAATGCCAGTACTTCCATCGTGGCCAATGCCGTGCGCTACAGACCGGTGAACCCACTTACCTATAATAACGAAGACGATGATACCTCTGCCGGAAGAATCTCTCCCTTGCAGCGACTGCTAGGTACTTACCGCGAGCGTAGGAAATTCAATCAAAATTATAATGCCGGACTCAGCTGGAAGCCAACCAAGCAGATTACCTTCCGCTCTGAATTCGGATACACTTGGAATACAGACAATACGGACCAAGCCTGGAACGGTGAAGCTACCCGCCAGTCTAATTTGGGATATCAAGGACGCCCCCAGGCTATGCTTACCAAAAAAGCAAGCCGGAGTTGGCGCAATGCAAATACCTTGACCTATGATAATAAGACCTTGTTTGGCAGCCGAGACCGCATCAATGTGCTGATTGGACAAGAAACTAGCAGCAGCAGTTCTAGAATAGACGAATCTACATCGGTCAACTTTCCCAGCTCACTGGAAGTAAACGAGATTCTCTCTAACATAGGTATGGGAACAGCCCTGCCCACTTTTTCTGAAGTGGAAAACAAAGACAACATGGTTTCTTTCTTCGGACGCATAAACTATACATTAAAAGATAAGTATCTGTTCACCGTAACGGCCCGAGCCGATGGTTCCAGCAAATTTGCCAAAGGTAACCAATGGGGGTTCTTCCCTTCAGCTGCCTTTGCCTGGAGAATTTCCGACGAACCTTTCATGACAGGCACACATCTCTGGATGTCTAACTTAAAATTGCGCTTAAGCATGGGTACGGCAGGCAACAACCGTATCAGTTCCGGACTGACAGAATTGACTTATGCATTGTCTGGCAATACAGACCGCTCTCCATTCTTCGGTGAAACCAGTAGCCCGATGTTTAAGCCAGAACAGTCGCTTTACAACCCGGATTTGAAGTGGGAAACCACCATTACCCGTAATTTAGGTATTGACTACGGCTTTTTAGGAAACCGCATTTCCGGTTCACTGGACTTCTATTGGAATACTACCAAGGATTTGCTCATGCGAACAGAAATCCCCTCCATTGCCGGATATAATTATCAATATCAGAATTTTGGACAGACCTCGAATAAGGGTGTAGAATTCATGCTGAAAGCCGTATTGTTTGATACCCGCAAATTTAGCTTGAACTTCAATTTCAATATTGCATACAACCGTAACAAAATAGATAAACTCAACCAACAAGGAAGCTGGCAAAACAGTAACTGGGCAGGCAGCAACCTCGCTCTCTATGAAGACTTCAGAATAGAAGAAGGAGGCCGACTCGGTGAGATCTGGGGCTACAAGACCAACGGCTTTTTTACAGCCTATGACCCGGTAAGCAATCCGGATGGAGAATTGATCTTAAATGGTACTAGCTGGGTGCTTAAAGATGGTGTCAGCGATAACAGCCCCACCATTACCGGAGGAAACTATTATCCCGGAGGACTTAAGTTACAATGCGACGAAAACGGGAACCCCATCAAGCAACGCTTGGGGAATACCATAGCCAACACTACCGGAGGCTTTGGATTTGACGGTCACATAGGCAATGTAGACTTTAATGTATTCTTCAATTATTCATTGGGTAATAAATTAATCAATGGTACCAAACTGATGAGTGCCTTCTATGCAAATTCTTCTTCGGGATATAGCCTGAATGATGATTTTACGCTGTCTAAACGATATGCGTTGATTGACCCCGAAACTGGCCTCAACTTGGTGAAACCCGACAGTTGGAACACCTTATTGAGTACTTATGGCGGAGAAAATGCTGTCATCAGACGTTTGAACCAAATGAACAGCCAGGCCTCTATCTACAATCCGGCTACCGCTACTACCATGCAACTGACTGATTATGCCGTAGAAGATGCCTCTTTCTTAAGATTGAACAACTTGACCATAGGGTATACACTTCCAAAGGCATGGATAAAGAAATGTCTGCTGGAAAATGTCCGGGTATATTTTACCGGATATAATCTGTTTGTTATTACCAATTATTCAGGTGCGGATCCTGAGGTAGATACCAGCAGCAAACGCAATCTTATGACACCGGGTGTAGATTATGCTGCTTATCCTAAAAGCCGTCTGTTCTTAGCCGGTATTAATGTAACTTTCTAATCTGAAATGATAATGAAAACTGTAAAATTCAAAAATATAGGGTTGTGCTTAAGTTTATGCGTACTGACAGCCTGTTCAGACTTTCTGGATCAAACCACTTCTTCCAAAGTTCCCTACACAGATACCTTTGAATCGGTAGCCTATACGGGATTGGCTGTAAACAGCCTGTATGGAGAAATGGGTAAAGACGAAACTTATTCTCTACAATTGCCCATTGTGTGGAGCACCAACAGCGACTGCGAATTAATCGATGGATTGGGTAATGATGCCTACAATACCAGCCGTGAACGCGGAAACATGAACTATAATGCCAGTCCGGCTTGGGCCACTCTGGCAAAGGTGTGGGATGGTATGTATGGTATCATAGAAAAGGCCAATCTCATCATCGCGGGAATAGAAAGCAGTTCGTTAATTCAAACTGCCGGCAGTGAGCAGACAGCCATGCTGCGCTATAAAGGAGAAGCTTTGGCTATACGTGCCATGATTTACTTTGACTTGATTCGCAATTTCGGAGATGTTCCTATGAAAATGGATCCCTCAGACATCCATCTGGGAAACGTATTTATCGGAAAAACCGACAGAGATGTGCTCATGGATAGGCTGCTAAGTGATTTGGAAGAAGCCATCCAGTTATTACCCTGGGCCGGTGAGATAGCCGAGTATACCACCGAACGCATGAATAAAGGATATGCACATGCACTCTCTGCCAACATCGCTTTGACGCGAGCCGGCTGGATGATTCGTGAAAGTGCCAAACAAGGTTATGAAACAGCCAGCTACAGCGATGCGGTTTATCCTACACAACGCTGCGATGAAACGACACGCAAGAAAATGTATGAATGTGCTTTATCTCATCTCTCTGCCGTAATTACCTCACAAAGGCACCAATTGAATCCTTCTTTTGAAAATCAGTGGTACCTGGTAAACCAGCGGGTGCTAGACCAGACCTATCGGGAAAATCTATTTGAAATTCCAATGGGTATAGAGACCAGCAGTGAATTGGGTTATTCCATCGGTGTGAGATGCAACGGACAGACTTCGCTATACGGACATAATTCGAGTGGAAAACAAAAGCTTACGGCTCCGTATTTGTGGTCATTTCATGACAATGACTTGCGCCGCGATGTGACTTGTGCCAACTTTGATATACGCAACGACAACAATAAGACCCTGGAAAAACTACTGGGAAACAATCCTTTCGGGATTTATGTGGGCAAATGGGACATCCGCAAAATGTCTGATGAAAATATCAGCCTGGCTGCCGGTACCTTAGGCGACACCAAATGGATGTCGGGTATCAACTGTATCCGTATGCGTTATTCACAAGTGCTTCTCATGTATGCAGAAGTAATGAATGAATTATCGGGTCCTGAAGGTACTCATCCCTATAGTGCAGGCATAACTGCCAAAGAAGCATTAAGCAAAGTACATAACCGGGCTTTCCTGCAGCCTGAAAATGAAAGCAACTATCTGGATAATATTTCTGCCGACAAAGAGCTGTTTTTCCAGGCCATTGTAGATGAAAATGCTTGGGAATTAGCAGGTGAAGGATTCCGGAAATACGACCTGATTCGCTGGAACTTATTGGTGGAAAAAATCCTGCAGTTCAAACAAGATTATCTGGAGCAAATGAACAGCAGCTACCAGCGTACTATCTATTTCAACTATTTGGATGAAGATCGTACACAAATTGATATGAGCAGCATCACCTATAAAGGAATTCCGGCAGATAAGTCTTCGAAAGATTACGATGCCTCGGCCAGCAGCTGGGGAAATGAGCGTACTACCACTAATAAAGTGCAGAGTGAGACCAACTTGCCTTCTATCTCCTCCGGACTGGTAGGAAGCAGCCAAAGTGGAAGTGCAGAAGCGGTAGCTGTCAAGAACCGGTATCTATTACCCATAGCTTCTACCACCCTATCTACTTCTAACGGGCATTTAACCAACTCGTATGGCTATGCCAACTGATACTTTTTACATTACGTTATTCAAAGCAAAATACCTTATGAAAATTACGCATACTTTACATATACTAAGTTGCTTGTTGCTTCTGGCTGGTACTTGGAGTGCATGTAGCGAAGAGAATGACTGGGAAATCAATAAAGATAAAGCCGCCCTTTTCCGGGTGTACAATATAGAAGTGGCCGAAGATAAAATAGCAGCCCAAACGGCATCGGTTACTTGGTCTGCCACTTCTCCGGTGGAATATTATCTCATAGAGGTCAGTACAGAAGCTTTTACCGACCAACAGGAAATGGGAACTGGAGCCAATAGCATCGTCTATGGTTCAGACAAGTCTATTACCTCTATTCCGGTATTGCTGACCGGACTTACTAAAGAGACCACCTACTATTTACGTGTAAAATCTTTTGGCAACAACCTGCAGTCTCAATGGGCCTGTCTGGAAGAGCCGTTTACCACTACCTCTGAAGATATTCTGCAAAAGGAAATGAGTCTGGAAGATGTCTCGGCAGAAAGTGTATGTCTGCATTGGAATGATGCAGGGCTTCCTGTCACTCACCTGAAATATGAATGGGAAGTAACAGCTGGTGAAGAAGTGCACACGGAAGAAGCCGTTTATACTTTGTCGGGGGATGAAATCAGCGCACAGTCTGCCACAATCTCTGGCTTGTTGCCTGGTAAGAAATATGTGTTCTATCTCTACAATGAAGACGACCTTCGCGGTACTGCCGAAGCTACTACCGAGCAGATTCTGCAACTGACAGAAGTCTTGGGAGGCAGAGTGACCTTGCATTGGAACTCCAATGGAGAAGCGGTTACCCGCCTGACTTATATCTCTACCGGAAATGCGCAAGAGGGCACACCGGCAGAGCACCTCCTTACAGAAGAGGAAATCAATAGCCAGAAGGTTACGATAGATAAGCTTTCTTTAGGAGAAAGCTATGCTTTCAGACTGTATAATGAAAGCACTCTACGCGGAGCTATCTCTACCACAACAGAACAAATCATACACATTGCCGAAAGCGATATCCGCGGCCGATCTGTAACAGTCTGCTGGGAAGAACAATCTGTTGCCATAAACCGACTCACCTATCAGGCAACCAACGGTGAAGAACTTCTATGGAAGGGAGAGTTACAGCCCAGCGGTACAGAAATCAAAAACTTGGAAGGTGAAACCCAATACACATTCCGCACATATACAGATGATATTCTACGAGGTGAACAGACCGTCACTACCCTGAAAGCCTTAATTGATGTAACCATTTCTGCTGCTATCAACGAGGCTAGCTTTACTTGGGAGCCCGACGCTGCCGCTGTATCGTACGCATGTACCGCAGAAGGTAGCGAACCTGAAATCAAAGCGCTTACCAGTGAAGAGCAAACCAGCGGAAAACTGACACTGCAAAACCTGAAAGGAAACACACGCTATGTTTTCGCCCTCTATAACGCACAAGGCGCATTAATCAGCAATGAACAGTATTTCCAAACCCAGGCAGACCCTCTGGAAGGCTATCAAAAGATTTATCTCGAAGAGAGCCCAAGCATCGATACCTGGAACGCTATCTGGAGCAATCCAAACGTAAGCGGCAAAGTAGCCCTCGTCTTGCAGAAAAATGGCAACTATGACATGAGCAATAACTCTAACTACACCTATGCCATACCGGCTGCTGTTACAGCACTAGCCATTTGGGGAGGTGAAGACGGAACTCTCTATGCTGAAAACGAAAAGCCCGTCATCGGATTCCGAAAACTGACCTTCATGGGAGACATGGAGAAGATTGATTTCTTCAATGTAGCCATTAAATCAAATGGCAGCAACAGCAATTATATCATCCGCCAAGCCCATGCAGCCCGTATTCAGGAACTGAATTTCCGCTCTTGCAGGATTTATGATGCCGCATCGCTGTTTGTGGCCAGAGATGGCGGTTCAAACGGAGGTTCTTGCCAGCAAATCACCATACAAGATTGCTACATCAACAATATTGGAAACTATAATGTGATAGGCGTACAAAACAATGTAGGATTTGTGGTACATAAGATTCATCTGTCTAATTCCACTATTAATGGATGTACCGGAAATATCATCCGCTTGGAACAAAATGACAATTCCTGCGATATAACCATTACGCAAAGCACATTGTATAATTCTCCTCAGGCTATGATTCGCTCCAGCAGCAATACGAATCCGGTATCTATTTCCAACAGTCTGATAGTAAGCGTAAATACTTCAACCAATGCAACGTTCAACAGCTATGACAAAGTATTTACATCTTCAGATTGCTATGGAGTAACCTGGGCCACCAAAACAGCATATGACGCAGCAGCCATCTTCCCACAAGCTGCTGAAGGCAACTTTACAGTAGGGGTGGCCGAATTAAAAGGATACGGAGACTTACGTTGGAACAAATAACCAGGCATTTAATCAATCAAAATCATGAAATCAAAATATTTATTCTTACTTTATCATTTTCTCTATCTGCTGATGCTGGTCCCCATGCTGTCAGCTTGTAACGATGACGAAACCGTAGATACCAGTGCGCTGACACTGGTATCCTACACTCCCAATGCAGGAAACTATATTTTCAATAACGACACCATCGTACTGAATTTCAACAAGAAAGTACAACAAAGCGAAAACTCGGCCATTACCATCAATGGAAAAGAGACACGCATCATTATTAATGGAAGCACAGTATATATCCATGTAGCTGAGCCACTAGCCAACCAAGTTATGATAGACATTCCACAAGGAGCCCTCTACGACCGTTCTACACTTGAAAGTTTTAAGGGTATACAGCTGTCTTTCTTCATACAGTTCCAGAAGCAAGAAGTGAAAGTAGTAGATGCCCGTGGCAAAGGAGATTATACCCGCATTCAAGATGCAATTCGCGACGTACCATCTAATAATAAAGCGCCTTACATTATTTTTGTGGCCAATGGTACATATGAAGAACTGGTAGATATCAATAAGCCCTATGTGCATCTGGTAGGACAAGACTGGAATCAGACCATCATCACCTATAAAACTTGCCGCATCAGCGCACCGTCTGCCCAATATCCCGATGCATGGGACTACTCCAGCCGCAACCCCTCTAACATCAATAATATTCCGGAAGGACGCGATGGAGCAACCTTAATTACGGCCAAGGATTTCTATGCCGAAGATATTTCTTTTGAGAACAAATGGGGCGTAGATGAACAGATGGGGCCACAAGCCGAGGCAGTACATACCCGGGCAGACCGTATCGCATTCTATCACTGTAAATTCCGTGGTTTTCAGGATACCTGGTGGACACGCAACTATACGTCTGGTTCGTCTGAAAACATCAATATGCGTAATTATGCCGACAACTGCTGGATTGAAGGAGGCACAGACTATGTATTCGGTGGCGGAAACTTACTGGTGGAACGCAGTACACTCTATAATGTAGGTCAGCAGAATTTCATTACAGCTGGTTCTCATATGCCTGGCACCCAATGGGGATACGTATTCCGCGACTGCAGCATCCGCGGAAACAACAAGGCTGCAGCCGGCAGTATCTACTTTGGACGTGCATGGCAACAAAGTCCCATAACAGTATTCATCAACACACTTTGCCTGCTGCCTGTCCATGAAGAAGGATGGTACACCATGAGTGCGCTTCCTAAACTCTATGCCGAATATAACACAACAGCAAACGGATGGGAAGTAGATACAAGCAAACGACGTACGACCTATGATGTATCTGCCAACTATAGTGAATCTGGCAAACAAGAATACAACGTGCCGTATACAGGAGAAGTGGTTCTCTCCAAAGAAAAAGCAGATTTGATGAACTACGAGCAAATCATCAAAGCCAATGACGGATGGGACCCTCAACAATTTTACAAGAAACTAGCCAGCCCTAAAGTAACTCTGGATAAGGGAACATTGCACTGGGAAGACAACAAAGAAGCAGTATGCTACCTCATCTTCAAAAACGGTAATTATCTAGGAAAAACAACGCAGACTACATTTGCTGTTGAAGAAGAAAATGCTACCTTTGAAGTAAAAGCCGTAAACCGATTCGGCAGTCTAAGTAAATAATCACACTAAAAATAGAGAATTATGAAAAATTTAATTGCGGGAATCATAGTTGCGCTTTCATTTCATCAAGTATCCTTTGCACAAACTGAATACCCTACACCCAACCGCGCTGAAATACCAGCTTTTCCAGGAGCTGACGGGGCCGGTAAATATACCACCGGAGGAGCCGGAGGAGCCGTATATGTAGTAACCTCCTTGGCTGATGACGGCTCTGAAGGAACTCTGCGCTGGGCCATCCGCCAAAAAGGACCACGTACCATCGTCTTTGCAGTCAGTGGTATCATTGAATTGCAGGAATCATTGAAAATCAACAACGGAGACTTGACCATTGCCGGACAAACGGCTCCAGGCGATGGAATCTGTCTAAAAAACTATACATTGGGCGTATCAGCAGACAATGTCATTATCCGGTTTATCCGCTCGCGTATGGGAGACGACATCCAGAAAAAAGGAGATGATGCCATGAACGGATTCAAACACCACCGAAACATTATCATCGACCACTGCTCTATGAGCTGGAGCACCGACGAATGTGCCTCTTTCTATGATAACAGCAACTTCACCATGCAATGGTGTATCATCAGCGAAAGTTTGGCTAATTCTATCCACGAAAAAGGGGCCCACGGATATGGCGGATTATGGGGTGGACAACCGGCAACTTTCCACCACAACCTATTGGCTCACCACACAAACCGTACACCACGGCTCTGCGGAAGCAGGTATACCGGTAAGCCGGAAAACGAAAAAGTGGAACTGTTTAATAATGTAATCTATAACTATGGAAGCGATGGCGCTTATGCCGGCGAAGGAGGCTCGTACAACTTTATAGCCAACTACTTTAAACCGGGTCCTTACACTGCCACTAAAAGTTCCTATAAAAGATTATTCACAGCTTATGCTGATGATGGTAAACATGAAAATAAAGCAGGAACTCACGGAGTATTCCATTTCAGCGACAATTATATAGATCCAACTTGCGCTAAACTGAACGACAAACAAAGGGCTGATCTCTACAAACTTCAACGTGACAATACATTTGGCTTGGTAGTCAAAAAAGATTTTGCACCTGTCAGTGAGTTGTTGTCTGAGAAACCATTTAACATAGCAGAACACTCCAGTTTACAACCTGCACGAAAAGCTTACAAGTCTGTACTGGAGTATGCAGGTGCATCACTGAAAAGAGATGCGATAGATGCCCGCATTGTAGAAGAAACTCGCAAAGGAAATTACACGTATGAAGGTTCTCATGGCAGCACAAATGGCATGATAGACCGCCCCGCCGATGTAGGCGGATGGCCGGTTTACCAATCAAAAGCCGCTCCTACGGATACTGACAAGGACGGAATGCCTGATGAATGGGAGAAAGCCAATGGACTAGATCCTAATAATCCAAGTGATGGCAGCAAATATAGTCTAAATCAATCATACACCAATTTGGAGGTATATTTAAACAGCCTGGTAGAGCATCTCTTTCCTACCAATCATTAATCAAAACACACCTAATTATGAACTATAAAAACATCTTACCAATAGGAGTCTTAGCTACATTTCTAAGCTTTACAGCTATAGGATGCTCAGACGATGAGACAAAAGAGTTACCTGATACACCTTCTACAGAACAAGGAGATAATCCATCCGGAGAAGAATCTAATCCTGAAGCAGACCAACCGGATGTCTATCCTACCCCCGACCGTTCTACCATCGCTGCATTCCCCGGAGCAGAAGGTGCCGGAAAATATACAACAGGCGGCGCTGGAGGGAAAGTGTATATCGTTAACAGCCTGGAAGACAACGGTAATCCTGGTACCTTGCGCTATGCCATTGAGCAGTCGGGCAAACGTACAGTAGTCTTTGCTGTAGGCGGTGTAATCAAACTGAACAAACAATTGGTCATTAAGAATGATGACATCACCATAGCCGGACAAACGGCACCTGGGGCAGGTATCTGCTTGAAAGACTATACGCTGAGAATCAACGCCAATAATGTAATCATCCGATTCCTGCGCTGCCGAATGGGAGACGAAGCACAAACCGAAGATGATGCCATGAATGGCTACCAAAGCAACTATCCCGGTAAAAGAAACATCCTGATAGATCATTGCTCCATAAGCTGGAGTACCGATGAATGTGCTTCTTTCTATGGAAATACCAACTTTACCATGCAATGGTGTGTAATCAGCGAGAGTCTTTGGCATTCGGTTCATGAAAAAGGTAATCATGGCTATGGAGGAATCTGGGGAGGCTCTCCTGCCACCTTCCACCACAATCTGCTGGCTCATCACAGTAACCGCACTCCGCGGCTCTGCGGAAGCCGTTACAGCAACCGGGCCGATATGGAAAAAGTGGATTTATGCAATAATGTAATCTACAACTGGACCAACAATGGGGTTTATGCCGGTGAAGGGGGCTCGTACAACTTGCTGAACAACTATTACAAGCCAGGACCGGCCACTGCAAAACAGGGAACTACCATACGCTTTTTCCAGGCCTATCCTGATGACGGAACCAACAAACAGGCCAAGGGAATTACCGGAATGTTCTATTTAAGTGGAAACATCATGGACGGAGCCTGTAAAGAACTTTCGGAAAAACAAGTGAAGGCAGTTCAAGACGCCAATAAAGATAATACCAATGCTTTTGAATTGAAAGATGAATCTAAAACAAAAGATGAGATACTTGTTAATAGCCGTTTCAATATTTCACCAGACTATCAATTCCTGGAAACCGCACAAAACGCTTATGAAACTGTAGTGACTTACGCAGGTAGCTGGATTTGTGCTTGGGACAAAGAGCAGGGATATGCTGTGCCCAAACGAGATAAGATTGACTTGCGCATTGCCGATGATGTAAAAAATACCACCTTTTCCACCACAGCTTCCAACGGGGGATACAACGGTCTGATTGACAGCCAAACAGATACTCCGGAGCAATGGTCGCCTTATAAAGAAGCCACTTCAAACCTGACAGATTCCGATAAAGATGGCATGCCTGATGAGTGGGAAACTGCACATGGCCTGAATCCTCAAAGTGATACGGACAATACCCAATATTCATTGAGTCCTTCCTATACCAATCTGGAAGTTTATCTCAATGATTTGGTAGAAAAAACCTTCCCTCTGAACCTACTTTTGAATTAAACAATAATTCCGCCTCCAAGCAGCACCCCTTCTTCATCATAGAAGGCAGCTGCCTGGCCGGGGGCAATGGACTCCAGAGGTTCCAGTAAAGAAACTTTCAATAATCCGCTATCCTGTAAGCTGACTGTGCATCGGTTGGCTTGCTTGCGATAGCGGATTTTTACAATAAGAGACTGCCCGCACAACACCTGCGATTCTTCCACCAGATTCCAATTCTTTAAATACATCTGGGTCTTGTAAAGAGAAGACAAAGGCGCTAAAATCACTTCATTATGCTCTGCATGTATTTCTTTCACAAATACAGCCCTGTTCAACTGAAGTCCCAATCCTCTACGCTGACCAATAGTATAAAAAGGATAGCCCTCGTGCCAACCCAGAAAATGCCCTTCTTCATCCAGAAAACGGCCTCTGCCCGGCAAATCGGCCGAAGGAACCTCTTTACGCAGAAAAGTACGGTAATCCATCGGACAAAAACAGACTCCGATACTATCTTTCTTGACAGCTACCTGTTGAAAACCGCGAGTTGCGGCATAGACACGTGCCTCTGCCTTGGTCAAATCGCCCATTGGGAACAACGCCCGCTGCAATATATCCTGCGGCAATCCCCATAAAAAGAAGCTCTGGTCTTTGTCTCTGTCTGCAGCAGGTACGATGTAACAACACCCATCTTTTATCTGCGTCCGCACATAATGTCCGGTAGCAATATGAAAAATTCCCCGCTCATCGGCAATCTTGGCCAACAAAGGCCATTTCAGTTCATTATTACACAACGTACAGGGAACAGGTGTATGCGCCTGCATATATTCTCCTATGAAATAACGGATGATACGGCTGCGAAACTCCTCACGTACATCGCAAGTGATGTGTTCTATTCCTAAGCTGGCTGCCAATGCTCTTGCATCATGCAGATAGTCTGTACCTGCCGGTTCATAAAACCGAAAGGTTACTCCTATCACCGTATAGCCTGCCTCTTGCAATCGCATAGCTGCCACCGAACTATCTGTTCCTCCGCTCATTCCTAATAAGACCTTTGTATCAACTTTCATACCGCAAATATAATATGCTGCAAAAATAAGAAAAAAACAATAATTGCTACCAATAGCAGAATTTGCATACAAAAAAGTAAGAAATCTCGTATATTTGCCCTATAAAAAGTCTACTGTATAAATGAACTGATACATAAAACCTATAAATAACAACTTTCATGAAGAACATTTTAATCTACATGGCCATGCTGTGGAATTTCTAGTTCGATTCCGAGAAGATGTAATCAACCTTAAACCCGCAGTAGTAGTCATCAACGCTGCAACCAACGACGTTGCAGAAAACACCGGCCCCTATGTAGAAGACTACACCTTTGGCAATATCGTATCAATGGTAGAACTGGCTCGTATAAACCATATACAAGTGATACTCACCACTACGCTGCCTGCTGCCAGCTTCAGCTGGAACCCTGAAATCAAGGATGCTCCTAAAAAAATAGAGCATCTGAACACCCGACTAAAAGAATATGCAGCCACACATAACATACCATTCGTAGATTATTATTCAGCCATGGTAAGCGGTAAAGAAAAAGCTTTAAATACTTCCTACACAAAAGATGGAGTACATCCTACCCATGCAGGCTATGAAGTCATGGAAAAACTGATTCAAAAGCCTCTTCAGAAAATTCTAAAACAACTATAATTCTACACCCACTTCTATAAGGAATGGCTACTCGTTTTTTCAGCCTCCTTATAGAAGCGGGCACAAAAGACATATACCTGTATATTGAATCTGAAAACAAAGAAAAACAAAACCTATAGGTTCTCCATGCACAACCAACAGACTTCTATCAAATAAGCTACAGCAGAATTTTACCTAACCTACAGGCTTTTGAAGACTGATTTTAACAATGGCATTCAATAAAAGGGAGTGAAACAACTTGGAAAACTTTCATATTCTAGCGTATAGCCTTATCTTTGCACACAGATTCTATATGCAAACTTGATAAAGCCTAATAAATAATATGAAACAGACCTATCGCCTGCTTGTCCTCGATTTGGACGGAACACTCACAAATTCCCAAAAAGAAATTTCGAAAAAAAATCTGGATGCACTGATACATTTGCAACAAAAAGGAGTACGCTTAGTGCTGGCTTCCGGCAGACCAACCTATGGGATTGCCCCCTTAGCCAATCAATTGGAAATGAAAAAATATGGGGGATGCATACTTTCCTATAATGGAGGAGAAATCATTGATTGGAGCACCGGAGAAATGCTTTACAAAAATCTATTGCCCGATGAAGTACTACCCGATTTGTATAAGACGGCTACTCATCATAAACAAGCTATCTTAACGTATGACAATGAATATATCCTTACCGAACATCCCGAAGATGAATATGTGCTGAAAGAAGCTTTTCTAAATAAAATGAAAATACGCAAGGTAGACAACTTCTTAAAAGCTGCCCCCCTACCCATCCCCAAATGCCTCATTGTGGGACATCCTGAGCAATTGATGAAAACGGAAGCTGAATTAAGCCTGAAATTACAACAACAAATCAGTGTGTATCGCTCCGAGCCTTACTTCCTGGAACTCGTACCCTTAGGAATCGACAAAGCACGTTCACTTGCCGTATTACTGGAGAAACTAGGGATGACACGCGAGGAAATGGTAGCAATAGGCGATGGCTACAACGACTTGAGCATGATAGAGTTTGCCGGTATGGGAGTAGCTATGGCTAACGCACAGGAACCGGTAAAAAAAGTTGCTGACTACATCACTCTATCCAATGACGAAGATGGAGTAGCCGCAGCTATAGAAAAATTGTTCTAACTTCTAAAGATTCAAAGATTTATTGTAACTTTGTGCTTTAAAATGATTTAAAAACAGATTGTTATGGAACATCAACTGCTTATTTACAACACTCTAAATAGAAGAAAAGAACGGTTTGAACCGCTTCATGCCCCACATGTGGGTATGTATGTCTGCGGCCCTACCGTTTATGGCGACCCACACTTGGGCCACGCTCGTCCAGCGATTACGTTCGACTTGGTATTCCGTTATCTGCAACATCTGGGCTATAAAGTACGGTATGTACGAAACATTACTGATGTAGGCCATTTGGAACACGATGCCGATGAAGGTGAAGACAAGATTGCCAAAAAAGCACGGCTAGAACAACTGGAACCGATGGAAGTAGCTCAATACTATACCAACCGTTACCACACAGCCATGGAAGCCCTGAATGTACTTCCACCTAGCATTGAACCGCATGCCAGCGGCCATATCATAGAGCAAGAACAATTGGTACAGGAAATCCTGAACAATGGATATGCGTATGTAAGTGAAGGTTCTGTATACTTCGATGTAGCTAAATATAATCAAGACCATCACTATGGCAAGTTGTCGGGACGTAATCTGGAAGATGTGCTGAACACCACCCGTGAACTGGACGGACAAGATGAGAAGCGTAATCCGGCCGACTTTGCCCTGTGGAAGAAAGCTCAACCTGAACACATCATGCGCTGGCCTTCACCGTGGAGCGACGGTTTCCCCGGTTGGCACTGCGAATGTACTGCCATGGGCAGAAAGTACCTGGGTACACATTTCGACATTCACGGGGGAGGTATGGACTTGGTATTCCCACACCATGAATGCGAAATTGCGCAATCGGTAGCCAGCCAAGGCGACGATATGGTACGCTATTGGATGCACAATAATATGATTACCATCAACGGACAGAAGATGGGTAAAAGCTTGGGCAACTTTATCACGCTGAATCAGTTCTTCGAAGGCTCACACGAAAAGCTGACACAGGCCTACAGCCCGATGACTATCCGTTTCTTTATACTGCAAGCACACTACCGCAGCACAGTAGACTTTAGCAACGAAGCCTTGCAGGCCGCAGAAAAAGGACTGACTCGCCTGATGGATGCCATCAAGGGATTGGAAAAAATCACGCCGTCTGCCAGTTCATCGGTAGACGTAAAGAATCTGCGCACCAAGTGCTACGAAGCCATGGACGACGACTTGAATACACCCATCGTCATTGCCCACCTCTTCGATGGTGCCAAGATGATTAACAATATCCTGGCTGGCAACGACAGTATCAGCGTATCCGACTTAGAGGAACTGAAAGAAACTTTCCAGCTCTTCTGCTTCGATATTCTAGGACTGAAAAAAGGCGAAAGCGGCTCGAATGCCGAACGTGAGGCTGCCTTTGGCAAGGTGGTAGATATGCTGCTGGAAGAACGCGCCAAGGCTAAAGCCAACAAGGACTGGGCTACCAGTGACAAAATCCGTAACGAACTTGCCGCGCTAGGCTTTGAAGTGAAAGACGGCAAGGAAGGCAGCAGTTGGAAGTTGAATAAATAAACACATCTGCGCCAAATAATCCAAGCTGGACAAACAGCCAAACAGCTACTGAGAATACAGCAACGGGAGTCTGACAGAACTGACAGATTCCCGTTTTATTT
>Gold_p2__coassemble_1207_pt1 | contig 12765 bp, 9 predicted proteins | sample Gold_p2__metabat2_high_PE_014 | metagenome-assembled genome bin Gold_p2
AACCCTTTCATAACAAGGATGAGTAGTAGTACAGCCGACAACTGCCGGCATCACTGTAGGGGCGTAAGCGGAATCACCGTTAGGCGCAGGGAAGGGGCGACTGTCTGAGCGCAGCGAGTTATAGCCCCGTCTGCGAATAACGGCGATGCAGCAGCCCCGGAAGTGCAGACGGTCGCTTTTCTTTTTTGGTTCTTTTTCTTTTGGCGATGCAAAAGAAAAAAGAACAGTAACTTTATTAAGGAGTTAATGAAGGAGTTAGAGGGAGTTAGGAGGAGTTAGAGGGAGTTAGGAGGAGTTAGAGGGAGTTAGGAGGAGTTAAGAGAGAGTTAGAGAAGTTAATAAATAATAATTAAAAAAGGAGTTAAAGGAGGAGTTGAGGGAAAAAAACATTTTTCAGAAAGACTTTTTGGTAAAAAGTCAATCCCCCCTCTCACTCCATACCGGTAACAACTTACCATACGCATCAAAAGAGCGGCGCGAAGCCAGCGAAACAGTAATCATCAGCGACAGCATCGACGCAGCAAACGTAATCACCATGATCATCATCTGATACTTGATAGCCACATTCGGACTGCTCCCCCCCAGAATCTGCCCACTCATGGTGCCCGGAAAAGCCACCAGCCCCATCACCGAGATATTCGCTATCAGCGGACTGAACGACTTGATGATAGCCTGTCGGATAAACGGCGACTGAGCTTCCGTACGCGTAGCCCCGTTGCCCAGCAGGTAGCGGTACAATTGCTCCTCCCGTTTCAGACCACTATAATACGTGTTCAGCGCTATCACATTGCTCGACAGCATGTTCCCCATCAGAATACCAAAGATTGGAATAAAGTAGCGCGCACTCAGCATATTGTCCGGCCGCAGCACGATGCAGATAAAATACATCCCCACGCACACCACGCTACACAGGAAACCGATGGTAACCGGCATCCACAGCACCCTCCGCTTCAGCCCTGTACGTGCCAGAGCCGTCTGCGAAGCCACCAGCACCATCACCAGTCCCCATAGCAGATTGATCCAGGGATTATCCCACAAAAACAAATACTTCAAGTAAACCCCGATGAGCGACAACTGCACAATCATCCGGCCCGTTCCCACCAGCGTAGCACCCAGCAACCCCGTTTTAAACTTCCAGATATAAAACAGCGGAATCAGCAGCAACAGCAGGCCCACGGCCAAACTACCATAAGACAAATCAATACTTTCCATACCCTCACATACGTATTTGCCAATTACACCCGGCCGCAAACGTCTCGTCGTGCGACACCGCCAGTACCGCCTTCCCCTGCGCCGCCTGCATCCGGCAGAAAGCCAGCACCCGTTCGGCCGACTCCGCATCCAGCGCCGAAGTCGGTTCATCAGCCACTATCAGCGGCTTGTCAAGCAGCGCCGCCACCGCTATCATGATACGCTGCCGCTGTCCGCCGGACACCTGGTTCACCCGCTTTCCATACAGCTCCTTCTCCAGTCCCAGCGCCTCGAAACAAGCAAACAGCCGCTGCTCCGAGAAAGACACATGGCGGTTGGCCTTCAGCATAAACGGCATCTCCACCATTTCCTTCACCCATTCGTGCGGCAGTGCCAGTTCCTGCGGAATCCAGGCCATATACCGCCTTATCTGGTCCACGGTATCCGTACCCAGCCGTATACCGTTCACCGTAATCGTTCCCTCCTGCAGCGGAAGAAACCCCAGCACGGCATTCAGCAGCGACGACTTCCCACACCCCGACGGTCCTGAGATGCTGGCCACCTCTCCCCGGTGCAGATGCAGGCAGAAATGCGAGAACAGCGGGTTCCCGTCGAAAGCGATACAGGCATTATCTATTTGCAGCATACATCCATCCATAAGCAAACGCAGGCTAAACGGACAGCAGACCCTTATCCCGTCTGCCCATCCGCTTAACCCGCGTTCTAATATACATTTATAAGAAAAATCGAGGCGGTTGCCTTTTTACTTCGTTGCACTCTCCAGGCGCTTCATCATCGAGAAGATGAACACAGCCGATACCAGACAGAGCACAATCAGGATAGACCACAAAGCCCACAGATTCATCTGTCCCCACAACATACCGATGATAGACACCAGATAGTTACCGATGGCCGTAGCACCAAACCACAGACCCATCATCAAGCCCTTGTACTTCGGAGGAGCCACCTTCGATACGAACGAGATACCCATCGGCGACAAGAACAACTCGGCAAACGTCAACACCAGGTACGTATTGATCAGCACCCACGGAGATACCAGCAAGTCATTGCTCACGATGGTAGCACCTTCGGGATTCGGAGTAGGCAGACCGAAAGAGAAAGCTGCCATGATGCTGAATCCGATGGCGGCAATCAACATACCGATACCGATCTTACGCGGAGCAGACGGTTCCTTGCCACGGCTGGCCAGAGCACCGAATACAGCCAGCGATACCGGCGTCAGTGCCACTACGAAGAACGGGTTAAACTGCTGGAACATCTGCGGCAGCAGTTCGATGCTGGTGCTTCCGTTGGCCATATACTGATAACCCAAGAATACCACTGCCAGAGCACCTGCCGCCCCTGCTATCAGGCGAGATTTCAGCACCTTCGACTGGAACAGAGAGAACAAGCTGTACACCAAGATGATGATAGCCACCAGGTTAATCACATTGAAGCTCATACCCAGCGCACCGTCGGCCGCATGAGCCGTATAGTCACGTGCAAAGAAAGTCAGTGTCAATCCATTCTGGTGGAAAGCCATCCAGAAGAAGATAACCACAGCAAACACCAGCACCAGTGCCGTGATGCGTTGCTTGGTCTGTTCCGGAGTCAGTTCAACTACCGTTTCCTTGTTGGTAGCCGCTGCCTGCTTCGTATTCACATCCGCATGCTTGAAGGTACCCTTGAATGCCTGATAGATGGCCATAGACACCACCAGCGAGATACAAGCCACCGCAAATCCATAGTGATAAGAGTTAGACAGCTCGTTGATGTACATCCGGGCAAAATCCTCCAGGTTACCACCGAACGGTGCCACCTGAGCCTGAGCAAACTGTGTCAGTTTGTCCATTGAGTCAGCTGCCATCTCCGTACCTTTGTTCAGGTACTCGTGGCAGAGTGCCGGGATATCCCCCTGATACTTCAATCCAGCCTTTCCCATGAAATGCTCCGTAATCTTCGAAGCAGCCGTCGGGGCAAACAGCGCACCGATGTTGATAGCCATGTAGAACAAGCTGAAAGCCGTATCACGTTTATCGGCATATTTCGGGTCATCATACAGGTTACCCACCATTACCTGCAGGTTACCTTTAAAGAGGCCCGTACCCAATGCTATCAGAAACAGCGCACCAAACATGGCCACGATGCCCAGCGTATCGCCCCCTGTAGGGATGGCCAGACACACATATCCGATGAACATGATGATGATACCCGAAGTTACCATCTTGCCGTAGCCGAACTTATCGGCCAGCACCCCACCCAGGATAGGTAAAAAATACACGAATGCCAGGAATCCTCCAAAGATGTTGGAAGTCACAGCAGAACTGAAGCCGAACTTGGCTTGCAAGAATAAAGTAAAAATGGCCAGCATGGTATAATAGCCGAACCGCTCTCCCGTATTGGCCAGTGCCAATGCATAAAGCCCTTTAGGCTGATTGTCAAACATACAGAAATTAAGGTATTAAAAAATTAATAATATCACTTCAAGAAACTGCATAAATTCCAGACAGCTTCTTTATTTAAATTAGTGCAAATATAACCATTTTTTCGAATTAATCAATAAATAATGCACAAACTTCCGCACGCGCCTCCCGTATCAGGTCTTGCGGTGCCAGCTTCAGTTGCAGTCCCCGTTGCCCGGCACTGATGTAGATAAACGGAAAATCCGTACACGTGTGATGGATATACGTAGGAAACGCCTTCTTCATGCCGATGGGCGAACAGCCCCCTCGTATATATCCCGTCAGCGGCAGCAGCTCCTTCATCGGAATCAGGTCACATTTCTTGTTGCCCGACACCTTGGCCGCCATTTTCAGGTCCACCTCGTGCTCGCCGGGTATCACACAGACAAAATACCCGTTCTTGTCACCGTGCAGCACCAGCGTTTTAAACACACACTCTATGTTCTCCCCCAGGCTGGCTGCCACATGCACCGCGCTGAGGTCCTGTTCATCCACCTCGTAAGGTATCAGTTCGTAGTCCACCTTCGCCTTGTCCAGCAGTCGGGCTACATTCGTCTTGTTAATCTTCTTCATAACCAGTACATCCTGTTATTCCTGTTCTGAAATTTTTCAGAAACTGTTTTATTTACCTCTTACATTGTTTTAGCCGGTAACTGTTCTCCAGTTCCTCCCGCAGGAAGCGCGGCGTATAGCCCTTGTCACTTTTCGCCACCTCTTCGGGCGTACCGGCCGAAAGCAGTTGTCCGCCCCCCTTTCCGCCTTCCGGTCCCATATCGATGATATAGTCGGCCATCTTGATGACATCCAGGTTATGCTCTATCACCACCACCGTATTTCCCTTGTCCACCAGCTTGTTCAGCACCCCCATCAGCACCCGGATATCCTCAAAGTGCAGTCCGGTGGTAGGTTCGTCCAGGATGTAGAGCGTCTTGCCCGTATCCCGTTTCGACAGTTCCGTAGCCAGCTTCACCCGCTGACTCTCTCCGCCCGACAAGGTAGTCGACGACTGCCCCAACTTGATATATCCCAGTCCCACCTCCTGTATCACCTTGATTTTATTCAAGATCTGCGGCACATTCTCAAAGAACTCCACCGCCCGGTTGATGGTCATATCCAGCACATCCGCTATCGATTTCCCCTTGTAGCGCACCTCCAGCGTTTCGCGGTTATAGCGTTTGCCGTGACACACCTCGCACGGCACATACACATCCGGCAGAAAATTCATCTCGATAGTCTTGTATCCGTTGCCCTGGCACGCCTCACAGCGTCCGCCACTCACATTGAACGAGAACCGTCCCGGCTTGTAGCCCCTCATCTTCGCCTCCGGCAATCCCACGAATAAGTTCCGGATATCCGAGAACACCCCCGTATACGTAGCCGGATTCGAGCGCGGCGTCCGTCCCAGCGGCGACTGGTCCACATTCACCACCTTATCTATATACTCCAGTCCCTCGATGGCCTCATACGCCAGCGGTTCCTGCAGCGAGCGGTAGAACCGCTGCGACAAGATAGGCTGCAGCGTCTCGTTGATCAGCGTCGACTTTCCGCTGCCCGACACCCCCGTCACACAAATCAGCCTGCCCAGCGGAAACTCCACATCCACCCCTTTCAGGTTGTTGCCCCGGGCTCCCCTCAGCCACAAACTGTGACCGTTGCCCGTCCGGCGCTTTTCCGGCACCTCCAGCGCACACTCCCCGTTCAGGTAATTGGCCGTCAGCGTATGCGTCTTCAGCATTTCCGCCGGCGTACCGGCAAATACCACCTCGCCTCCCAGCCTGCCCGCCTTCGGTCCCATATCCAGCACATAGTCGGCCGCCAGCATCATATCCCGGTCGTGCTCCACCACGATAACCGAGTTGCCCAGGTCGCGCAGCTCCTTCAGCGAATGAATCAGCCGCTCGTTGTCGCGCTGGTGCAGCCCGATGCTCGGCTCATCCAGGATATACAGCACATTCACCAGCTGCGAGCCAATCTGCGTAGCCAGCCGGATGCGCTGACTCTCCCCGCCCGACAAGCTCACCGCACTGCGGTTCAGCGACAGATAATCCAGTCCCACATCCAGCAGAAACTTCAGTCTGGTCCGTATTTCCTTCAAGATTTCCTCCGCTATCATCCGCTGCTTCGTACTCAGAAACGCATCCACCCCCTTCAGCCATTCATACAGCTCCGAGATGTCCATATTGGCCAGTTCACAGATATTCTTGTCATGAATGCGGAACGACAGCGCCTCCTTGTTCAGCTTCGCCCCGCCACATTCCGGGCACACCGCCGTCTTGGCAAACTGCTCCGCCCACTTCTGCGCCGAGGCCGACGCATCCTTCTCCTGCTGCATCTGGATATACTTCACCACCCCTTCGAACGTCACGAAATAATCCGAAGAAGTACCTATCAGCGAACTCTTTATCTTGATACGCTCGTCCGAGCCATAGAGAATCTCCTCAATCAGCACCTCCGGCAATGCATTCACCGGCGTCTTCAGCGACTCCTCATAGCGTTCCAGCAAAGCCTCCATCTGCCAGAATATCATACTGTTCTTATATTTTCCCAGCGGCACGATGGCCCCCTCATGGATAGACAGGCTACGGTCCGGAATCACCTTGTCGATGTCAATCATGCTCACCACCCCCAGGCCCTTGCACTTGGGGCAAGCCCCCTGCGGCGAGTTGAACGAGAAATTATGCGGTGCCGGCTCCCGGTACGACAGTCCCGTAGTGGGACACATCAGCTGCTTGCTGTAATAGCGCGTCTGTTCCGTCTGCGCCTCCAGCACCATCAGCAGCCCGTCGCCCTGCCGCATGGCCGTGGCCACGCTGCCCTTCAGGCGCGCTTCATCCTTGTCGCTCACCGCCAGCTTATCGATTACCACCTCTATGCTGTGATTCTTATAGCGGTCCAGCTTCATACCCGGCATCGCCTCCCGTATTTCGCCGTCCACCCTCACATGCAGATACCCCTTCTTCCGCACCTGCTCAAACAGCTCCTTGTAGTGCCCCTTTCGGTTCCTCACCAGCGGAGCCAGAATAAAGACCCGCTTCCCCAGATACTCCTTCCGGATCAGCTCCAATACCTGTTCCTCGGTATACTTCACCATCTTCTCTCCGGTGAGATACGAGTACGCCTCGCCCGCGCGGGCATACAGCAGACGCAGATAGTCGTAAATTTCGGTAGTAGTGCCCACGGTAGACCGCGGATTCTTGTTGGTAGTCTTCTGTTCTATCGAGATAACCGGACTCAGTCCCGTAATCTTGTCCACGTCCGGTCGTTCCAGGTTGCCCAGAAAATTGCGTGCATACGCCGAAAACGTCTCTATGTAGCGGCGTTGCCCCTCGGCAAACAGCGTATCAAAAGCCAGCGACGACTTGCCGCTTCCGCTCAGCCCGGTAATCACCGTCAGACTGTTTCTTGGAATCTCCGCATCAATATTTTTCAAGTTGTGTACCCTTGCGCCATACACGTTGATATATTCCGTCTCTTCTTGCATGATATTTTCCACTTAATTCATGCAAAAGTAGCAGTTTCTCTCCGAAAAACCTTCTAAATAGACTATTTTTTCATAACTTTGCCCACTCTATTAGACCATAAAAAAAGAAATTAAACAAGAAGCGATTTACATGAAAACAGTTCAGCGAATCATCTGTACGCTACTCCTTGCCGGCGGATGGGGTCATGCCACCTATGCGCAAGAAAACCAGACCTACATCCTGCACACCATAGAGAAAGGCCAGAGCCTCTATTCCATCGCCAGCATGTACGGAGTCAGCAAGAACGATATCATCCTATTGAATCCCGGCAGCGACAAGCAGATCTATGCAGGCCACACCCTGCGCATTCCTCGTCAGGGCAGCAACCAGCAGCAAGAGACCTTCCACACCATCCGTCAGGGAGACACACTCTACCGCCTGAGCCAGCTCTACCACCTGTCTTCGAAAGAGATCTGCGATGCCAATCCCGGCCTGAGTGCCGCCAATTTCCGCATCGGGCAGGTGGTACGCATACCGGTATCCCATCCGCAGCAGGCCGACGCCCCCGCAGCGCAGGCAGTAGCCGCTCCGTCCATACAGGGACCCGTAGAATCCCGCTGCCAGGATATGCACCGCGTCAAGCGCAAGGAGACGGTGTTCAGCATCAGCCGCCAATACCACCTCACCGAGCAGGAACTGATTGAAGCCAATCCCGAACTGAAAGGCCAGACCAAAATCAAGAAAGGCTCCTTCCTGTGCATTCCCCATCCCAAGGCCGACTTCTACCGTCCGGAGACCACGGTACAGCCCCCCTTGTCCAACAGCGAACTGTTCGAACAAAACAAGCAGAAAACCGAGCGCCTCGGCACCATCCGGGCCGCCGTCATCCTGCCCCTTCTTCCCGGCGGCTCCAGCCGGAACGAATCCGCCCGCATGGTGGAATACTACGAAGGCTTCCTGATGGCCGTAGACAGCCTGAAGCGCACCGGCACCTCGCTCGACCTCTACACCTACCATTCCGGTAGCGACGAGGCCTCTCTCCGGAACATCCTCCGCAAGAAAGAGCTGAAAGACATGGACATCATCTTCGGTCCGTTGCAGCAACAGCAAATCAAGCCCCTGGCCGCATTTGCCGAGCAGCACCACATCCGTCTGGTCATCCCGTTCACGTCGAAAGACAACACCGTGTTCAATAACCCGGCCATCTACCAGATCAACACCCCGCAGTCGTATCTCTACTCCGAGGTCTACGATCACTTCCTGCGCCAGTTCCCCCGCGCCCACGTCATCTTCATCGAAGCCACGTCGGGCACCCGCGAGAAAGCCGAATTCATCAAAGGCCTGAAGGAAGAGCTGCGCAGCCACTCCATCCCGATGACCTCCGTATCCGAAGATGCCCCGATGGAAACGATGAAAGCCTTGTTGCGTGCCGACCGCACCAACGTCTTCATCCCCACCTCCGGCAGCAACCCCGTACTCATCAAGGCCCTGCCGCAGCTCACGCTGCTGGTGCGCGACACTCCCGAAACTCCCATCCACCTGTTCGGTTACCCCGAATGGCAAACCTATACCAACGACTATCTGGATGCGTTCTTCGAGCTGGACACCTATTTCTATTCGTCGTTCTATACGAATACCCTCTTTCCGGCAGCCAAGAACTTCACCCACCAGTACCGCCGCTGGTACGGCAAGGAGATGGACGACCGCTACCCCAAGTACGGTATGCTGGGCTTCGACACCGGCTACTTCTTCCTGAAAGGCCTGTCAACCTATGGCAGCGAGCTGGAGAACCACCTGCAGCAGATGAACCTCACCCCCATCCAGACCGGATTCAAGTTCCAGCGCGTCAACAACTGGGGCGGCTTCATCAACCGGAAAGTGTTCTTCGTGCGATTCACCAAGAATTTCGAACTGATAAAACTTGATTTTGACTGATTATGAACCTGAAGCATATCCTACTGGGCGCCGCTCTGCTGGCAGCGTCCACCCTTTCCCTGCAGGCGCAGGTAGGCGAACAGCGCAACAACTTTGCCATCGGCGTAAACGGAGGTGTCAACATCAGCTCCGTCAGCTTCTCGCCCACGGTGCGCCAGCAGAACCTCATGGGCATCAACAGCGGCATCACCGCCCGCTACATCTGCGAGAAATACTTCAAGATGATTTGCGGTGCCCAGCTGGAAGTCAACTTCTCCCAGCGCGGATGGGACGAATACTACGAAGATTTCCCCGAACTGCAATACACCCGGAAGATGAACTACATCGAGATTCCCTTCCTGGCTCACCTGGCGTTCGGTAAAGACCGCGGCCTGCAATTCTTCATCCATGCCGGTCCGCAGGTAGGATTCTTCATCGGCGACAGCCACACCCAGAGCGGCAACTGGTCCGACTACTCCGGCATCACGGTAGAACAGCATACCAAACCCGTAGAGAACAAGTTCGACTACGGCATCACAGGCGGTGCCGGTCTGGAGCTGCGCACCAAGGCAGGCCACTTCCTGCTCGAAGGCCGTTACTACTACGCCCTCTCCGATTTCTACAAGAGCACCAAGAAAGACTACTTCTCGCGCTCTGCCCACGGCGTCATCGTAGCCAAGCTGACCTACCTCTTCGATTTGACCAAGTAAACCAAAAAAAATAACCCTGTTCCTTTTTTCCGGGTCACCCAAGAAAAAACGAACAGGGTTACTTTATAATCCTTCCGATTCACACTTCCTCACACACCGCCATCTCCACGCCGCGAAACACCACCACCAGCTTGTGCAGTTGCGTATGCCCCACGTGTCGGCGCACCACTTCCGTATCCGCATAGCGGTTGGCCTGAGCGATGCCTTTCTGCCGCAGTTCCTCCACACGCTCCGCGCTGTCGCCGCTCTTGGCATATTTCAGTTCCACGATGTAGCTGTGCTGCATATCCTCATAGATTTCCAGCAAGGGAAGCAGAAAAATATCCGCATACCCCTCCTGGTTGTCCAGTTCAGACACCGGACGGTAGAACGGGTTCTGAGCCGTCATGGCCAGTGTAAAACCGTGCACATAATACTCCCCTTTCTGCTTGTCGCGCTGCGAAGAATACGTCCGGATGCTATCGGCTATGTATTGGAAAAAGTCCTGCCACACTCCCCGGAATGCCATGGCCTGATACTGCCGGCGAAGCTCCATGGAAGGAACAGACAACCCATTCTCCTGATAGGTAGACAGCAGATAGCCGTACAACTGCTCCCTCACCACCTGGTTCGGAATGCTCAGTTTGACATTTCCCTCTTTCATACCGTCGATGGTCAGCATACCGAAATAATACAGCAGACTGATGAAGTTATCCGGATGATTGAGCTGTTCCGCCGGGAAGCCGGTTTTCAGTTCCCCGGTAATATACCCCTGCTGCACGATGGTCTGAATGATGGAAGCATCGTTTGCAAACTCCTTGTCCTTGCGTATCAGCATCCTCAGCTTGTTGTAATCCACCCGGATGTTCTCTTCCAGCATATTATCAGGCACCTCCCCGCCGTTACGGATATAATTATCCACGAAATACAGCACCATGTTGCTGTTGTACATCGTGGTGCGCCCATAGCTCTGCTTGGCAAAACAATAATTGTCGTACCACGGCTTCATGATTTCTATCAGCTGATCCGTAGTGTGATGAAATTCGCAGGTCGTGGCATAATAATCCAGCATGGCCCGCACATCCGCTTCCGTAAAGCCCACCAGCTCGTTGAACTCAGGCGACAGGCTGTAGTTCGTGCCGATGTTGAAACCGCTGGTCAGGTCGTCCATCGTCACCGGGCTCACACCCGTCACGAACACCCGCTTGATGGCCGTCTTTGTTCCCGCCTTCACCGCATCAAAGAAGCTGCGCAGATAGCCCGTGCCGTGCGTCTCGCTTCGGTAGTCATTCAGGCAATCAGGTTCCGCAAGAATCTTATTCGTGAAATGGTCATACTCATCGATGAACAGGTAAATCTGAAGCCCGGCCTCCCCACATCGTTTATGCAGAAAAGAAAGTTGCTCCACCGCCCCTTCTTTCTGGCAAAGTTCCTCCATCATGCCGTCGGGCAGATACTCCGCATAGCGCCGGCAAAAACTTCTGAATTCCGTATTGCAATAGGCATCCAGCGAAGAACTGTAATTATTGATGTCCGCCAATACCTCGGCAAAATCCAGACTGATAACCAGGTACGAGTTTCGCTCCGGCGTAGGATGTTGCCCGATGTACAGCCCGCCATACCATTTCTCAAAATTATCCCTGTCCAGCACATCATAATAATGCTGTAGCATAGTAAGTGTCAGGCTCTTTCCGAACCGGCGCGGACGGATAAAGAAGAAAAACATATTGGAAGCCTCCAAAGCCGGAATAAAGGAGGTCTTGTCCACGAAATAGCAGTCACGTTCGCGGACATCCACAAAATTCATCATCCCATACGGAATGCGTTTACGCTTAGGTATCTGATACGGTTCGTTCATATTCTACGGATATTTTCACAAAGATAGCGATTTATTTCACAACTTCTCAATATCAGCTTTACTCAATTTAGTAATGGCAGCAATCTGTTCCACAGAAAGACCTACCGCCTTCATCTGACGGGCAGACTCCCAAATAATCGCACGATTTTCGGCAAGCTGCTGACCCTGCTCGGCAAGCTGCTGACCCTGCTCGGCAAGCTGTTGCCCCTGTTCGGCAAGCTGCTTATCCCGCAGCATGATGGCTGTGTCACGGTCTTCAATCGCTTTGAAAAACTCATCCTCTGCATTCATATCCTGTCTCACCTGCGCATCAGCCGCCGCAGCTACCAGTCGATTAATAATCAGCATCATCTCCGCATCATCCACATAGTCCGCTTCATTAATATCCATCACCTGACGGTTGTCCTTATTCTTACGCGTCTGGTCGAACACGCTAAGCAGTTCTTCCAGGCGGTTATTCACATGTCCATGCAAACGGGGAATCTGTACCAGAATACTGTTATGCGTCAGACTATCCACAAACGGGTCTGGAAGTCCTTGCGTCACCACATTCCCCTCATAATCGAACGATTGATGTTTTACATACAGCACCGGTTCTTCAATATCCCCTACCCGATGTCCCAGCAGATAAACGGCTACCATGGGAATACCCCGGCTCTTCCGTTCATCCTCTTTCAACATATTGTCCGGATTGGCATACTGCGCTCCCAGATACTGGCGAAATCGCAAGGTCTCTGTTTCCAGCCACGTCTTCTGCAGCTCTATCAGCACCAAGCGAATACTTCCATCCTCTTCACGAACTTTTGCGGCGAAATCTATGCGAAACATGGAAATCTTATCCCGCTGCACATTCGTATATTCATGCTTGCGCATCTCCACCTCTACCACCGGCTTCTTCAGCAAGGCAGTCAATAATATCTTCACCACCCGCTCATCTTCCATCAGATACTTGAAGACAATATCATAAATAGGATTGGCTATGTATATCATATTCAACTCCTTTCTTCTAATCCACTCTTGTTAATACTACCACAAAGATAAAAAATAGCTATGAAAAATGCAAGGCATCCGTTCAGACGTTTACCGGGATAAACGAAGAAAGGTCTTTCCCAAAGGGAACCCCCTTTGAAAAAGACCTTTCATCTGTAGTACGGCAGCAGGCAGCACGCTACCCCTTGTACGCCCCGTCC
>Gold_p2__coassemble_1410_pt1 | contig 11395 bp, 9 predicted proteins | sample Gold_p2__metabat2_high_PE_014 | metagenome-assembled genome bin Gold_p2
GCAAACTTAATTTTTAATTATTTTTGCAAACCAGAAGGGGCGGTTTTATGTTATAATTACGTATTATGACGTAAAATCGCTTTTTCGGTTAATTTACGAGAACTTCTGGTTAAATCAGGTTAACATCTTAGGAATGTTAATTAGGGAGTGTTAATTTTGTGACTATGAAAAAGTCTACAATTTGGATATTGGGTATAGTAATGGGGCTCTCTTTCCTAAGTCTGCTTTATTTGCAGATTGGGTATATTGAAGAGATGGTCAAGATGCGTAATGAACAGTTCGATGAATCTGTGAAGCGTGCCTTGATGGCAGCTTCAAAAGATGTGGAGTCGGCCGAAGTGGAGCGTTGGATTCGTGAGGATATTTCTGAAGCAGAGAAGCGTGCATGGGAATTGAGTTCACAGGGTTTTTCTGTACAGACTCATCAGTTTATGGTGATTTCACCTGATAGTACGCGTGTGGAGTGGAAGACGTTTACGAATAGACAGTCGCTTTTGCCGCGAGCCATGATTTCTAGAAAGCATGGCACCAAAACCATACCGCAAACTTCCCGTTCTTTAGTAGATGCAGTGAAGAACAGATATTTGTATCAGCGTGCCTTGATGGATGATGTGGTGTGGCAAATGATTTACCATGCCAGTAACAAGCCTATAGCCGAACGAGTGAATTTTAAAAATCTGGACCAGTATATCGGTTCGGGACTAATTGATAATGGAGTGGGGCTGAAGTACCATTTTAAGGTTATCGATCGCGATGGACATGAAGTGTATCGTTGTGCTGATTATACCGATGAGGGAAGTGAAAGTTCATATACACAGCCGTTGTTTTTGAATGACCCTCCGGCTCGAATGAGTATTATAAAGGTGCATTTCCCGGGGAAACAGGATTATATATTCGATGTGGTGCGCTTTATGATACCATCCTTGATTTTCACTTTTGTGTTGTTGATAACGTTTATTTTTACCATTTATATCGTGTTCAGGCAGAAGAAGCTGACGGAAATGAAGAACGACTTTATCAATAATATGACTCACGAATTCAAGACGCCTATATCGACCATTTCATTGGCTGCGCAAATGTTGAAAGACCCGGCTGTAGGTAAATCTCCGGCCATGTTCCAACACATTTCCGGGGTTATCAATGATGAGACTAAGCGTCTGCGTTTTCAGGTGGAAAAAGTGTTGCAGATGTCTATGTTCGACAGGCAGAAAGCAACCTTGAAGATGAAAGAATTGGATATTAATGAGTTGATTGCAGGAGTGATACACACGTTCACATTGAAGGTAGAGCGTTATAATGGAACCATACAGTCTGATTTGAAAGCTGATGATCCGATTATATTTGCCGATGAAATGCATATTACCAACGTGATATTCAATCTGATGGATAATGCTGTGAAGTATAAACGTCCGGATGTGGATTTGCAATTGATGGTTAAAACTTGGAATGAGTCAGGTAAGGTGATGATTTCTGTGCAAGACAACGGTTTGGGTATTAAGAAAGAAAATTTGAAAAAGATATTTGAGAAGTTCTATCGCGTGCATACAGGTAATCTGCACGATGTAAAAGGATTCGGCTTAGGATTGGCCTATGTGAAGAAAATCATTGTTGATCACAAAGGGGCTATTAGGGCTGAAAGTGAGCTGAATGTGGGAACTAAATTTATTATAGCATTACCTTTATTAAAAAATGATTGATATGGACGAAAAACTGCGTATTTTATTGTGCGAAGATGATGAGAATCTTGGCATGTTGTTGAGAGAATATTTACAGGCTAAGGGATATGCTGCAGAACTTTATCCGGATGGCGACGCAGGTTACAAGGCTTTTTTGAAGAATAAGTATGACTTGTGTGTGTTTGACGTAATGATGCCTAAGAAAGATGGATTCACCTTGGCGCAGGAGGTGCGCGCAGCTAATGCTGAGGTGCCTATCATTTTCTTAACGGCTAAGACTCTGAAAGATGATATCTTGGAAGGTTTTAAAATCGGTGCAGACGATTATATTACTAAGCCTTTCAGTATGGAGGAATTGACTTTCAGAATTGAAGCTATCCTTCGTAGAGTTCGTGGCAAGAAAAATAAAGAAAGCAATATATATAAGATTGGCAAGTTCACTTTCGATACTCAGAAACAGATTTTGTCTACTCCTGAAAAACAAACGAAGCTTACAACTAAGGAGTCTGAACTTTTAGGCTTGTTATGTGCACATGCCAATGAAATCCTTCAGCGTGATTTTGCTTTGAAAACAATTTGGATCGATGATAACTATTTCAATGCTCGCAGCATGGATGTATACATCACAAAGTTACGTAAGCATTTGAAGGAAGATGACTCAATCGAAATCATCAATATTCATGGCAAGGGATACAAATTGATTACTCCTGATCAGGAAGCATAAAGAGGAATACTCTTTTGCAATCACCTATATAGACCTGCATATAGGCAGGTTTCTCTTCTTTGTTAGTTATAGATGAAAGAAGGGAAATCTGTCTATAAGCAGGTCTTTAATTTTTTTTGTGTAGTAGAAATGCAATCATCTAGTCATTGCATCGTTAAGGAGTCTTAAGAATTTTGAAATTGGTATTCGTTTACTTTGCAGCCGAATTAATACTACAGTTATGAAACGGAAATTCTTAGAAAAATGTATGTTGTGTCTGGTAGCAGGATGGTTGTTCTGTGACTTGCCTATAATGGCTGCAAGCGGTGTATATCCGTCGGTTTCGGTAGATCAGGTCCGCGTGAAAATATTAGTGAGTGGTTCTGTGGTCGATGCAGCAGGCTACCCCTTGCCAGGGGCTACGGTACGTGAACGGGCTACTGGTAATGGTACGGTGACGAATATTGATGGGCATTTTTCCTTGTCTGTCTCTTCCGAAGCGTCGTTGGAGGTCAGTTATTTAGGCTTTGCTACTAAAGTGGTTCCAGTGGCGGGTGAGCAGGAACTGAAAATTGTGCTGGTAGAAGATGCAGCGGCTCTTGATGAAGTGGTAGTAGTGGGGTATGGCATTCAGAAAAAAGTCAATCTCTCGGGTTCGGTCGATCAGATTGGAGCCAAGGAATTGGAGAAACGTCCTGTGGCTGATTTATCTAGAGGGTTGCAAGGGATGATTCCTAATCTTAATATTGATTTCACCAGTGGTGAGCCGGGGCAGGCGGCCAATATCAATATTCGCGGTGAAGCATCTATCAATGGCGGAAGCCCTCTTATTCTCATTGACGGGGTTACAGCAGATGTGGAAGAGATGAATCGATTGTTACCAGAGGATATCGAGAGTCTTTCGGTTATGAAAGATGCTTCTTCTGCAGCTATTTATGGGGCGCGTGCCGCTTTCGGGGTGATTCTTATCACCACCAAGCATGGGAAAGGTGACCGTATTCATGTGGATTATAATAATCATTTTGGTTGGAAACGTCCTTCATCACTGACAGAGAAGACTTCCGATCCTTATATTTATCTGAAACTAAAGAATATTGCCGTGCTCAATACTCCCTGGAGTTCAGGACACGTTACCAGTGATGAGCGTTTGGAATGGGCTCGTCAACGTTCAGATAACCCAGGTGGAACAACTCCTGTACGATTGAATCCATTGGACGAGACGCAATGGGAGTATATGGGGAACCGAGATTGGACCCGGTATTATCTGAACAGAAGTACCTTTTGTCAGTCTCATCAGGTAGCTGTATCTGGAGCTACCGAAAAAACGCGTTTTTATCTTTCGGGTGGTTTCAATAATGAAGATGGGCTTTTCTCCGATATTGTGAAGAATGATCAGTACCGTCGTTATAGCATGCGCGCCAAGGTAAGCTACGATATTTGGAAATGGCTCACCTTATCTAACAATACTTCGTATGTGGTGACCGAACGCTGCAAACCTAGCTATTACAATATCTCTACTTTCTTTGATTTAGAACCTCACGATATGGACCGTAATCCTGACGGTACGTGGGCCAGTGGAGAATTAGGTGAAGCATTGGCACAGCTAGTGGATGGTGGAGAAGAAAAGACCGTCTATGGGCGTTTGCAAAGTACATTCTCGGGCGAAATGAATTTTTGGAAACGCATGTTTGTGGTCAACGTCAACTTTACTTTTATGAAAGGACACGAAGCTTATGACTGGTATAAGACGGCGTACAGTTTGGGGTATGGTCCTGATGATATTCGCGAGCAGGGTGAAAGTAGGGCATATAAAGGCAGTATAGACAATCTTTACACGGTTTTCGAAGTGTATGGTACCTTTGACAAACTATTTAAAGAACGTCATCATGTGACGGCTATTCTCGGATTTAATCAGGAATATAACCGTTCGGACAATTTTACGGCCGACCGTTACAATATTATTTCTAACGGCTTGCCTTCCATCGCTTTGTCATCGGGTGCACAATATGTTGATGAAACTTATACGGACTGGGCCATCCGAGGTTGTTTTTTCCGTGCCAACTATACCTATGATAACCGTTATATTTTGGAGATGAATGGCCGTTATGATGGAACATCACGCTTTCCGAAAAATAAGCGATTTGGCTTTTTCCCTTCGGGTTCGGTAGCATGGAGGGTAGATAGCGAACCCTTCTTTGATAGGTGGAAAGATATCTTTTCTCAGTTTAAGCTGCGTGCATCTTATGGTTCGCTGGGTAATCAGCTAGTAAGTGAGTATGGTTACATTCCTTTTATGAGTTCCCAATTAGGTGACTATATCATAGGTGGTGAATTGCAGCAGACTGTTACTTCGCCCGATTTGGTATCGCCCGATTATACTTGGGAGAGGGTGCAGACAATAAATGGAGGTATTGATCTGGGATTTCTTCGTAATAAATTGACGGTATCTTTCGATTTCTACCGTCGTGACACGAAAGGAATGTTAACCATGGGACGAGAACTTCCCGGAGTATTGGGTAAGGAAGAGCCGCAGGAGAATGCAGCCAATCTGAAAACCAGGGGATGGGAGCTCAGCATAGGCTATCAGGATGAGTTCCATTTGGCTGGAAAACCGTTGAATTGGGCTGCCCGCTTTGTTTTGTCAGACAGTCGCACTTGGATTACCAAGTTTGATAATCCTACTCGTAAACTGACTCAGTATTATGAAGGCCAGGAAATCGGAGAAATCTGGGGGCTGCAAAGCGATGGTCTGTTTTGCAGCAAAGATGAAATTGTAGCCTTGGATGAAACAGAAATCATTCCCTGGGGAGCACTTGAAATTGTGGAAGGCTGGCCCAAGTACAGGGATCTGAACGGTGACCACCGCATTACCAAGGGCTCTACTACTGTGGATGATCCAGGTGACTTGAGTATTATCGGTAACTCGTCGCCGCGATTCCGTTTCGGAGTGAATCTAAGTGCTGAATGGAATGGATTCGACGTGGCCGTTTTCCTGCAAGGTATTGCAAAGCGTGACTTTTATCCTCAAAGTTTTCTTTATTGGGGATTTTATCAGCAGCCTTATAGTGGCGGACAACTGCATACATTCGACTTCTATCGGCCTACTACCGACAGCGAGGTGGATATGGCCAAGCATTCACAGTCTTACATCGCTGCGGGATTGGCCAATCAGAATCTGAATTCCAAATTTCCAATCTTGCAGTCGTGGCTGGCAGATAAGAACCTAGGAACCGGCATCGATCAGTCTATGGGTATGGCCATTCCTCAGACAGGACACATGCTTAATGCCGCCTATCTGCGTGTGAAAAATATCACTATAGGCTATACACTTCCTCAAGAATGGGTGCGTAAAATTAAGCTTAACCGTGTACGTATGTTTGTCAGTGCTGATAATCTTTGTGAGTGGAGTGGAGTGAAGCCTTACTTTGATCCTGAATCTATTACCGACACATCCGCTTTCGGCTATGTTTATCCCTTTAATCGTCAATATTCTTTCGGACTAAATGTAACATTCTAATTTTCAGAACAACAATGAAAAACTATATTTTATCCAGTTTGACTCTTTCAGGCATTCTGTTTTTGGCTTCCTCGTGCAATGATTCGTTTATGGAGCGGCAGCCTCAGACAGAAATCGGTGTTGATTCTTACTTTAATACTGAACGCGACCTGCAAATGTATTGCTACGGCTTGGTGAATACGCCGGGCTTCAGTTACGATTCAGATCAAGGTACCGACGACCAAGCTACCACCTCTACTGTTGAAATCAAGAACATCATGCTTTCACCGAACCCATCTTCGGTTACCATCAATGCCGGTTGGAGTTGGGAACGCCTTTATGATATCAACTTTTTTCTGACCCATTGCAACCGGGCCAACGTTACTCCTGAGGTGCTGGCACATTATGAGGGAATAGTTCGCTTCTATCGAGCAGAGTTTTATATGGATAAGGTGAAAACCTATTCTGATGTGCCATGGTATGACAAAGTACTCACTACCGACGATCCTGACCTTTACAAGGCCCGCGATTCGCGTGATATGGTTGTCGGCAAGATTTTCGAAGATTACCGTTTTGCTGCTGAACATGTGCAGGCCGATCAGCCGAAGGGCGCCATCAATCGCTGGATTGTGTTGGCCAAGATGGCCAGACATGCATTGTACGAAGGTACGTATCGTAAGTATCATGCTGAATTGAACTTGCAACATACTGCCGCTGATTATCTGCGCGTGGCTGCTGATGCAGCTTGGCAGATAATGCAGGAAGGTGGTTTCAACATCTACAATACGGGAAATCCGTATGAAGATTATTCTACTCTGTTCAACAGCCCTGACTTGACAGCTAATCCGGAGATGATTCAAGCCCGCTATTATGAGAACGACGTGGCTGAAAACGGGTTCTGGGCTTACATGTTCGGTAACTACATTCCTTGTCCCACAAAAGATCTTGTGCAGGCTTATTTGATGAAGGACGGTTCCTACTATTCTTCACAGCCTAATTACGCTACCCATCTGTTTGTAGAAGAGTTTAAAGGTCGCGACCCGCGTATGTATCAGACACTGGCTTATCCTGGTTGGGAATTGATTAATACCATGACTTATGCTACAGGAGCCGGAGTCTATGTGCAGGAACTCAACAAGAATTTCTCGGGCTATCATCAAATCAAGGGATTTCTCAATAACAAAGAAGAAAACTATTACGTAGGGATTGATTTTCCTGTGATACGTTATGCAGAAGTGTTGCTGACTTATGCTGAAGCAAAAGCTGAACTGGGCGAACTGACTCAGAATGTATTGGACCTGACGGTAAACTTGTTGCGCGATCGTGCCGGACTGCCTCACTTGCAGATGAATCCGCCTATTGATCTTGTGATGGCAGAAGCTTTTCCGGGAGTTGAATCAACCTTGCTTGAAATTCGCCGTGAACGCCGTGTAGAATTAGTGTTCGAAGGTTTCCGATTTGATGATTTGATGCGTTGGCATGCGGGGAAACTGTTGGAGCATGAACCTGAAGGACTTTATTTCCCCAGTCTGGGCAAGTTCGACCTAACCGGCGATGGTATAGAGGATATTTATCTGATACCTTCTTCCCAATCCATTCCTGCTGAGGAAAACAAGGAAGTAAATTCTCTGGGTAAGAAACTGGCCTATTATCGTACCGGAACCATTGACGACCAAAATGCTACTGTTTACTTGAGTGATGGAGATCATGGTACCATCCAAACCGTTAAGGATATGGGTGTTTTCCAGGAACCGAAGTTTTATTATCGTCCTATTCCTCGTCATGAGATGGATTTGAATTCAAATTTGGGACCGCAACTTTTCGGCTGGGAGTAACAGCTCATTTAAACAGACAATCTTATATGAACCATTATTTTTAAATGATATTCACATGAAAACAAATCTTCTATCTATGTGGACAACTGTATGCTGCGGGCTTTTGTGTCTGGTCTCTTGTCAGCAGACTGCCTCGCAGAAGCCGTTGCAACAGCCTGCCACCAAACTTACGTTTGCTTATCTGACCGATGTGCATCTGAATAAAGATAACCAGGGCCGTGGTAATGAAGGCTTGCAAAAAGCCTTGAAAGTGGCAGCCGAAAAGGGTGCCGAGTTTGTGCTCTTTGGCGGTGATAATGCCGATACAGACCGACTAGGAGAGGCTGAAGTAACAGCTGATACTTTGCACGCCCGTTTTATACGTCTGGTGCAGGAAGCCGGACTGCCTGCTCATTATACCATCGGCAACCATGACCGTTTCTACATTTCCGGCGGCCAAACCGATACCTTAGGCTTCAAGATGTTTGAGAAACATTATGGAAAGACCTATGGGTCGTTTACTCAGAAAGGTGTTCATTTTGTCATCCTCAACAGCCTTTATTCGCAGGGAGAAAATGCTCCCTATAGTGTGGGAGCCGAGCAGTTGGCTTGGTTGAAAGCTGACCTGGACACGATTGACCGGCAGACACCTGTCATCGTTTCACTTCATGTACCTATGTTGTCACTCTATTATCCGGTGGTGGAAGGTACTATGAAAGCGTGGGATATGATTGCCGACAGCAAGGCTGTGGCGGATGTGCTGAAGGAATATAACACGCAATTGGTTCTGCAGGGACACCAGCATATATACGAGCAGATACAGGAACGGGATTTATGGTTTGTTACTGCCGGGGCTGTATCAGCATTTTGGTGGCAAGGACGTTTTCTTACCACAGAGGAAGGCTTTCTGCTGGTCAAGGTAGACGAACACAACCGTCTTTCCTGGGAGTATGTGGATTATGGATGGCAAGTAGTAGGAAAATAAGTTATAGAGAATGAAAACAATGAGAACAAAACAATGGTTGATGACGGCAGCACTGACTGCCGCATGCTGGAACGGAATGGTTGCCCAGCAAATTGTAGAACTGCCCGACCGGGTGAAGATGGGGCAGGAGAGAGTAAAAGTGCGTCGTGATATCCAGTTGCCGCAGATTGATGAATTTCATCTGTTGAAATGTGATTTTCATATTCATACAGTCTTTTCCGATGGAATTGTGTGGCCTTCGCTACGTGTCAGTGAGGCGTGGGAGGAAGGGTTGGATGTCATTGCGCTCAGCGATCATGTGGAGGGACAGCCTGCTCGTGAAGGAATCATGAAGGGTGACCTAGATCTGGCTTTTAAGAATGCCGAAGAAGAGGCTTTGCGTCGCGGCATTATCCTAATTAAAGGAGCTGAAATCAGCCGCTCTATGCCTCCCGGACACCTAAACGCTCTTTTTCTGAACGATGTGGATGCTTTGCAGAAGCTGGATGTGACCGATGCGTTGCGTGAAGCACGCCGGCAAGGAGCTTATATTTTCTGGAATCATCCGGGTTGGAATGTCAAAGAAGTGAAATGGCACGATTTGCATGAACAGCTTTGGAAAGAGAACCTGATTCATGGTATCGAAGTCTTTAATGAATTTGAGTGGTATCCTAAAGCTTTGGAATGGGCCAAGGAGAAAAAACTTACCCTGATGGCTAATACTGACGTGCATGACGTTATAGAACGCTTATACGATAAGAATCAAGTGTCTCACCGGCCTCTGACTCTGGTTCTGGCCAAAGAGAATACTGCCTCTGCCATTCAGGATGCGCTGTTTGCCGGGCGCACTTTTCTGTGGTTCTACGACACTCTGATGGGTAGTGAAGAATATCTGATGAAATTTTTTCAGGGGGCCGTACGCGTGCAGCCTGCCCATTATGCTACAGAGAGTGTAGAGTATGTTACCATAACCAATACGTGCGATGTTCCTTTCAGGTTGAAGGCAATATCCGATGCCAAAGGTTATCCGTCGGCCATTCATCTTCCGGCAAGATCCTCGGTGGTTGTGGCAGTACCCAAGAACAGCAAGGCTTCTGTTACCTATGAAGTAATCAATCTGCTTACAGCCTATCAGCAGGGTATTGAAGTCGTATTGTTTTAGAACGAACGATTGTATATAAGGATGAGGGGGTATGTTGGTGTGCTCCCTCTTTTTTTTAGGGTATATATCGGAATGCACTTGCTATGTCACTGCTATTTGAAGAGTCTTTCATAATACACCTTCCGAAAGTAGTTTCTTTTCCGGCCAGATAAAACGGCTCTCGGCAATGGTGTAGGGCAGCTGTTTTCACGATGAGATGGTAGGAATGGTGAAGCAGGAGATTCATCTATATGAAAATAGGAGATAAATGCCTGTTGCAGGTATTTATCTCCTATTTAATTTTCTTTTGAATTTTAATCGGCAATCTGCTTATTGATAACAATGTAAGAAACCAATCCTACTACAATCAGTGTAGCTGATGAACCTAAAATGGTGTTGTTGTTTACATTGCCTGTAAAAGCGCATGCAATTAGGATGATTGCTCCTAGCAAGATTAAAATCAATCCCAGATTTTTTAATAAGCCTTTCATGTGTGTGTATTTTAATAGATTATTTATATTCTTCTCAATCTTGCACAAAGAAAAGCATAATTCTTTAACAAGCGAAATTATTTATGCAAAAAAACTATATTTTAGCCAAGAAAGCTGCTTCACAGGTTAGTAATTGCAGTCTGATGACGTATAGGTTAATCTTTTGTATTGTAAAACACCTTTTTAAGAAGGGCTTGTCCCACGCTTAGTTCTTCAAGTGTTACACCTCGAAGGGCTTCTTTCAGTGTGAGATTGGCTATAAGACGCGCCTTTTCTTCCAGTTCTTTACCATCTTTGGTTAGGTGAATCAGGTTCGTGCGTCGGTCGCGTTTGTCAGAGATGCGTACCACCAGATGTTGGCGTTCCATATTGTCAATGAGGCGCGTCATGCTGGGTTTGTCTTTAAAAGTTGCATTACACAATTCCTGCTGGGTTACCCCATCTTTTTCCCATAAGAAGATAAGTACTGTCCATTGTTCTGGAGTAATTTCCAAGCCTTGTTGGCGAAAGTTGCGAGATAACTTCCGGTTGATGGCAGCTGATACTTTTCCGTTGAGAATGGCAAAAATTAGTTGGATATCGAAGTTGAATTGTTCTATCATAAATTATTGTTTAAGCAACTTTGCAAAGATACGGCAACTTGTAGAAAAACCAAAATCTTAGGAGGATTTTTTGTAGTTTCCAATTAAATGACTACCTTTGCACCCGCAATTTAATAAACAAATCATTTATTAATTAATTAAAAGTATATGAATCAATACGAAACCGTTTTCATTTTGACTCCCGTTTTGTCTGATGTTCAGATGAAGGAAGCGGTAGAAAAATTCAAAGGCATCCTGACTGCTGAAGGTGCTGAGATCGTAAATGAAGAAAACTGGGGACTGAAGAAGTTGGCTTATCCTATCCAGAAAAAGTCTACTGGTTTCTATCAGCTGATTGAGTTCAATGCAGAACCGTCTGTAATTGAAAAATTGGAAGTAAACTTCCGTCGTGATGAGCGTGTTATCCGTTTCTTGACTTTCAAACAAGACAAGTATGCTGCAGAATACGCTGTAAAGAGAAGAAGTGTTAAATCAACTAAAAAGGAGGATTAATCATGGCACAACAAGT
>Gold_p2__coassemble_4235_pt1 | contig 4329 bp, 4 predicted proteins | sample Gold_p2__metabat2_high_PE_014 | metagenome-assembled genome bin Gold_p2
TGAACCGCCCGCAGAACCAGGAAGAATTCATGCAGGGCAACTTCGGCTTTGCTTCTACCTTGCTGGATACGCTGAAGAAATATCAGAACAATTGTCCGGTGATGATTTCCAGCTCCATCCAGGCTACGCTGGCGGGCCGCTTCGGTACGTCGGAGTACGGCAAGAGCAAGAAGGCGGGCGAGGAACTGATGTTCCAGTACGGCGAGGAAACCGGCGCCAAGGTATTGGTGTACCGCTTCCCGAATCTGTTTGGCAAGTGGTGCCGCCCCAACTACAACAGTGCGGTGGCTACGTTCTGCCACAACATGGCTCACGACCTGCCCATCACGGTGAACGACCCGTCGGTGGAGCTGGAACTGCTCTACATCGACGACCTGGTGGAGGAGATGATTGCCGCGCTGAAAGGCGAGGAGCATCACTGCGAGTTCGACGGCGTGGAAACCATGCTTACCGAAGGGGGGCGTTACTGTGCCGCACCCGTCACCCACAAGGTGACCCTGGGCGAAATCGTGAACCTGCTGCAGCAGTTTGTGGATATGCCTAAAACCATCCTGATTCCGGAAATCCCGGCAGGCAGCTTTGCGAAGAAACTGTACAGCACGTACCTCAGCTACCTGCCGAAAGAGAAGGCGGTGTTCCCCCTGAAGATGAACGTGGATGCCCGCGGCAGCTTCACCGAACTGGTACACACGCTGAACTGCGGCCAGGTGAGCATCAACATCAGCAAGCCGGGCATCACCAAGGGACAGCACTGGCACCACACCAAGTGGGAACAGTTTATCGTGGTGAGCGGACACGGCCTGATACAGCAGCGCAACGAGAACGACCCGGACGGAGAAATTCTGGAGTATGAGGTAAGCGGTGACCAGATTCAGAGCGTCATCATGCTGCCCGGCTATACGCACAACATCATCAACCTGAGCGATACCCAGGACCTGGTGACCGTGATGTATTGTAACGAAATCTTTAACCCGGAAAGACCGGATACCTTCTTTGATCCGGTGACGGAATAATCTTTTAAATCGCTAAACAATGGCAAGTTTTAAGAACAACGGAAAGTTAAAATTATTGATTATCGTGGGCACGCGTCCGGAGATTATCCGCCTGGCGGCCGTAATCAATAAATGTAGAAAATATTTTGACGTGGTACTGGCACACACGGGCCAGAACTACGACTACAACCTGAACGGAGTCTTCTTCAAGGACCTGAAGCTGGCCGACCCCGAAGTGTATCTGGATGCCGTGGGCGATGACCTGGGCGCTACGATGGGCAACATCATCGACAAGAGCTACAAGCTGATGGTGGAAATCAAGCCGGATGCCGTACTGGTGCTGGGTGATACCAATTCCTGCCTGAGCGTCATCGGTGCCAAGCGTCTGCACATCCCCATCTTCCACATGGAGGCCGGTAACCGCTGCTTCGACGAGTGTCTGCCCGAAGAGACCAACCGCCGTATCGTGGACATCATCAGCGATGTAAACATCTGTTACAGCGAGCATGCCCGCCGTTACCTGAACGCCAGCAGCGTGGCTCCGCAGCGCACCTATGTGAGCGGCAGTCCGATGGCCGAGGTGCTGCACGAGAACCTGGCCGAGATCGAAGCCAGCGACGTGCACAAGCGGCTGGGCCTGGAAAAAGGCAAGTACATCCTGCTCTCTGCCCACCGCGAAGAGAACATCGATACAGAGAAAAACTTCAACAGCCTGTTTACCGCCATCAACGCCATGGCCGAGAAATACGACATGCCGATTCTGTACAGTTGCCATCCGCGCAGCCGCAACCGCCTGGAGAAGAGCGGCTTCCAGCTCGATCCGCGCGTGATGCGTCAGGAACCCCTCGGTTTCCACGACTACAACTGCCTGCAGATGAATGCCTTTGCCGTGGTATCGGATAGCGGTACGCTGCCCGAAGAAAGCTCGTTCTTCACCAGCGTGGGCCACAGCTTCCCGGCTGTCTGCATCCGTACCTCTACCGAGCGTCCGGAAGCGTTGGACAAGGGTGCCTTCATCCTGGCCGGCATCAACACGCACGACCTGCTGCAAGCCGTAGACGTGGCCGTAGAAATGTGCAAGAACGGCGACAACGGTCTGCCCGTACCGACCTACACCGACGAAATCGTGTCTACCAAGGTGGTGAAACTCATCCAGAGCTACACCGGCGTGGTGAACAAGATGGTGTGGAGAAAAGGAGAGTAATTTTCCGCTCGCCGATTTGTTTATTTCGGAAAGAATTGTCAACTTTGTAAAGGAATGGTATGCTGCGCAAGGATGCTGATTCTGCGCGGCATGCCCGTTCCTTTGTAAGAAAACCGATAAAAACAGAGGAGGCGTATGAAATACCCGATTGGCATACAGACTTTTGAACAGATAATCAAGGATGGTTTTGTCTATGTGGACAAGACCGACATGGTGTACTCGCTGGCTACGGAGGGGAAGGTGTATTTCCTGAGCCGTCCGCGTCGTTTTGGCAAGAGCCTGCTGATTTCCACCCTGAAAGCCTATTTCGAGGGGCGGAAAGAGTTGTTTGCCGGCCTGAAGATAGCGGCTCTGGAGCAGGAATGGGCGGTGCATAGGGTGTTTCATTTCGACTTCAACGGGGTGAACTTTACGATACCCGGGGCGTTGGAGGCAAAAATCAAGGGGTATCTGTCAGATTGGGAGCAGGAATATGACATTCTTCCGGGGGTGGATTTCAATTTGGCTTCCCGCTTTGAGAAGATTCTACAGGCAGCCAGCGAGCGCAGCGGCAGGAGAGTGGTGGTACTGGTGGACGAGTACGATAAACCCTTGCTGGATGTGCTGGAGCGGGATTCGGAGCTACTGGCTACGAACCGGGAAACACTGAAGGCTTTCTATTCGGTGTTCAAGCAGGCGGATGAGTATCTGCGGTTCGTGTTTCTGACGGGTGTGACGAAGTTCTCGCAGGTGAGCGTGTTCAGTGGCTTCAACCAGCCGAAAGACATCAGTATGTACGATAAGTACGAGACGCTTTGCGGCATTACGGAAGAGGAGCTGCACCGCATATTTGCAGGGCCGATTCGTGAAATGGCTGCAGTGGAAGGCTGCACGGAGGAAGAAATGCATCAGCAGTTGAAGCAGCGGTACGACGGTTATCATTTCGGCAAGAGAATGATGGATATTTATAATCCGTTCAGTGTGCTGAATGCCTTTGATTCGCATGATATTCGTGATTACTGGTTTTCCTCGGGCACACCGACCTACCTGATTCGCCTGATGAATCATTTCAATGAGGGTATCGACAAGCTGACGGGCAAGTACTATTCGCTGGACGAGTTTGTGAACTACAAGGCGGATACGGAATACCCGCTGCCGATGATTTACCAGAGCGGCTACCTTACCATTAAGGATTACGACCGTGACATTGATATGTTTCTGCTGGATTTTCCGAACAATGAAGTGAAGAGCGGTTTCCTGACAATGGTAGCTGCCAATTATTTTCAGAACAATGAATCAGCCGATTCTTGGACTAAACGGACTGTAGTTGCCTTGAAGCGGGGTGAAACCGAAAAGTTCCGCACTTTGCTGACTTCCTTTTTGGCGAGTATCCCTTATACAGCCCGCCGCAAGGAGAATGAGCGTGAGAAGGAACGTTATTTCCAGTATACCTTCTACCTGTTGCTTCGCCTGATGAGCGTGTATACGGTGCATTTGGAGATGGAGCAGAGCGAAGGAAGGGTGGACTGCGTGGTAGAGACTCCGAAATATGTCTATATCTTCGAGTTCAAGCTGGACGGCACGGCTGCGCAGGCCTTACGGCAGATACAGGAGAAAGGGTATGCCCGCCCGTACCTGAGCGACAGCCGCCAGGTGCATCTGATCGGGGTGAACTTCTCGTCGGCAACCGGCACGGTGGACGGCTGGGAATGTGCCGATTCTATACTTTAATCATCTGATTTTTTAGAAAACTCAAACTGAGGGAATCGCCGGAAGGCGGTTCCCCAACTTGTTATGTCCCTACCCGAACAGGGACTTCTCTCTTTCCGTCTACTCCGGTATGAGCCTTTTGAGAAAAAGGAATGGTTCAACTCCATTGGGCGGAACTACTTATTTAGTTCTTTGAAATCATTAATAACATCATAATAATGGAGAATAACAAGAAGAAGATTTTGATTCATTCACTGATTTTCAGTCCGGATGGTGTATCTACTGCTTATTTATACAATGATATAGCATTGGCATTTAAGCGGGCAGGCTATGAGGTAGTGGTTTTATCCACTACACCGCATTTTAATCTGGTGAAGGAACAATTGAAAGAACAACCCTTGAAATGGGGTATTTTGGGGATTGTTTAAGAAAAGTGTATATAAG
>Gold_p2__coassemble_4841_pt1 | contig 3832 bp, 1 predicted proteins | sample Gold_p2__metabat2_high_PE_014 | metagenome-assembled genome bin Gold_p2
CGCCGTTATTCGCAGACGGGGCTATAACTCGCTTCGCTCAGACAGTCGCCCCTTAAACTGCGCCTAACGGCGATTCCGCTTACGCCCCTACAGTGAGGCCGGCGCAAAATGGGACAGAAAATGGACGGAAAAATGGGACGGAAAAAAGGGACAGGAAAAAAGGGACAGGAAAAAAGGATAGAAAAAGGGAATATTCCTTAATTTCTATAAGGGTGATTTTTGAGGAGTTATTTTTTAAGGAGTTATTTTTAAGGAGTTAAAGTAGTTAAGACGAATGTTCAACGATGACTTCGTATATATTCTTTAACTCCTTTAGAAAAATCTCTTCCTTAACTCCTGAAAGGAATAACTCCCCTAACTCCCCCTAACTTCCCTTAACTCCTCAAAAAACAAACTCCTTAACTCCTCTAACTCCTTTAACTTCTTTAACTACTTAAATAAAAACAACAACTATGCTTTCATACGTAGACAACGGTTTCGACACCGTAGTAAAATACTTGACTAAAGAGAAAATGGATGACATTCTTGCATCCGAGTACCAACATCAGCTGATTCGTCGCATCCGCCACGAGACCGACCGTGAACGCCGTTCGGCACTGAAGGTGAAGCTGCGGGCGATGGTGCCCATGGGTTATCCCGATCACGACGAATATCTGCATTACACCGAGGCCTACAACGCTGCCCTGCAGGCGGTGCCCGAAGTCCAGCGTGAGGCGTGGATGAAGCGCCATAAGAAGAGCGGCTACCGCAAGATAGAATTCTTCCGCCCCAGCGGTCTGTTCATGATTGACGTGGACCATTGTCAGGAACCGCCGCAGCAGGTGTTTACCCAGTTTTGCGAGGCGTTGCGCCGTCATCAAATCGAGCTGAAGGGTTTCTTGGCGTGGGCGTCGGTGACGGCCAGTGGCGACGGTCTGCGGCTCATTCTGCGCGGCAGAAAGGGCAGTGACATCGTGGCCGACCAGCTGTGGCTGGCGCAGCTCACGGGGCTGAAAATTGATGAGGCGTGTAAGGACATCACGCGCTTGTCGTTCATGACCGTGGCCGAGGATACGCTCTACCGCGACGATGCGCTGTTGTTCAACCGCCAGGCGGAGTCGGCTTACGTCAATCCGCAGCTGGGGCAGTGGGGCAGCATGTTGCCGCAGGCGATGGCTTCTGATTCGCATAACAGGCAGAAGGAAAATGCTTCCGATTCTAAGAATATTCATAACATAGGTGCTTTGCAGCATGCTGAGAATTATCATAACACGGTTGTTTCAGAACATTCTCGGTTTGTTCCGCAGACTCCGAATGCTGCTGCTGCTCCGTCTGCTGCTGTAGTTCCGTCTGTTTCGGCAGCCGTTCAGCATTCTTCTCAGGCTGCCGTTCCGTCTGTTTCTGCTGCCGCTCCGAATGCTGCTTCCGCTCAGAATACTTCAGCCGCTCCGTCTGTACAGCCGTCTGTTTCGGAAGATCGTTTCCCCGCCACGTATCACGGCTTCCGTTTTGATGACATTCTGCGCACGTACTGGCTGCTGAACAATTACGGGCACGAGCCTGTGCAGGGCGACCGTGATACGCTGACTTATCAGCTGGCGTGCGACTTGCGCCACATCTGCGGCAATGATTTCGATTGGCTGAATGCGGTAATCCCTTGCTACGACGGCTTTCCGCAAGCGCAGAAAGAAGAGAAAATTCGCAACGCACTGGCTTCTACCTTCAATGCCATGCCCACCCGCATGAACCGGGTGCTGGAGTTTCTGGAGAAGCAGGCGGTCAGCGCAACGCCGGGCACCTATCTGCGCACGGCCGCTGCATGGGGAGCCGACGGTTGCCCTCTGCCCCCTGCCCAGGGAGCGCATGATGCTTTTTCGGCTGGCGCAGCCGAGGAGGAAGAAGAGGAGAATCTGCCGCCCCAGATGCCCGAACAGCTTCCGCCGCTCATCGCTCTGCTCCTGAGCCGCACGCCCCGGGTGTATCAGCCGGCCGTGGCCCATGCGGTGTTTCCCTCGCTGGCGGCGCATTTGCATAAGGTAAATTTCCGTTACATTGATAATGTGCTGCACGAGGCCACGCTGATGAATGTGCTGATGGCGGGCACCGGTGCCGGTAAGGATTGCATCACGGCGCCTATCAATTACATCATGGCCGACATCCGTGAGCGCGATGCCGAGAATCTGCGGCGTGAGCGTGAGTGGAAGAACGAAATCAATGCCAAGGGGGCGAACAAGGATAAGCGTATGCGCCCCGAGGGGCTGGTGATTCAGGAGATTGATGCGGATATGACGAACCCGGCCTTCGTGATGCGCACCGCCGAAGCCGACGCTCATTTCCTCTACAGTAAGCTGAACGAGATAGATCAGTTTGACGCGCTGAAGGGCACCAGCGGACAGCAATTCCGCATTATGTGCCTGGCTTTCGACCCGGGCAACCGCTACGGACAGACGCGCGTAGGGTCGCAGAGTATCACCGAGAAAGTGACCATCCGCTTCAATTGGAATGCTTCTACCACCATCCTCAAGGGGAAACGCTACTTCCGTAATGTGCTGACCGACGGCCCCGTGAGCCGCATCAACTTCTGCACCATTCCCGAGCGTGAAATCGGTGCCGAGATGCCGGTCTACGGACTGTACGACGATGCCTTTGCCGAGCAGTTGAAGCCATCTATTGAGCAGCTGTGTACCATGCACGGCACGGTAGATTGCCCCGAGGCCTTTGCCCTGGCGCAGCAGTTGCGCGAGGAGTGTGCCGACCAGGCGCGGCTGTCGCAGAGCCGGGTGTACGAGAATCTGTCGTTTCGTGCGTTGGTCATCGCCTGGCTCAAGGGCTGTGTGCTCTACGTGGCCAACGGGTGCCGCTGGGACCCTACGTTCGATGAGTTTGTGCGCTGGAGCCTGCATTACGACTTGTGGTGCAAGATGGCGTTCTTTGGCGACGACATTGAAAAGGCCAATCAAGTGCAGACGGTAGAAACGGTTCCCGTACGTAGGCGAAACCTGCTGAATTTCTTGCCTTCTGTGTTTACCATGGAAGATGCTTTGGCGCTGCGTCGCCGCCGGGGTATGAGCGAGAGGGGTACGCGCGGTATGGTGTGGCAATGGGTATCGAGAGGGTATATCCGGAAGAAGGATGAGACGCATTACGAGGTGCTTAGAGAAAGGGCTTGACTGCGGGCGGAGCGTATGTTATATCCGCACAGAGCATCGCCATTAGGAACAAGAAGTTGTTTTACTTTTTATTCCTGCTTTTTATAGAGAGTTTTCTGAATAATGCCAATCAGGAGTTAAGAAGTTAAAGAAGTTACCACTCCGCTTCGCTCCGTTCAGGAGTTAAGCCAAATGACTTACTAAATGCTATCCGAATACAAGGAGCGTATATCAAATCTTTGCGGTGCATCCGGCTTAACTTCTTAACTCCCAGCGAAGCGATAACTCCTTTAACTCCTGATTCGCATGAATAATTGTTGAACAGCTTCTAATTATATAGTAAAATAAGAAAGGAGAATAGAACGTATGGAATTGGTTTTGAATAGAAATTTAAGCGCATGCATGGGGAAAAGGTATACCGAAGGGCAGCTGAGTGTAAACGGGAAGTATCTCTGCGATACGCTGGAACCGCAGTGGAGGGACGTCAGCAGCCTGCATCCGGGCAGGAAGGTGAAGGGGCGAACGGCCATTCCGGCAGGCAGGTATGCCGTGACGGTGACTTACTCGCCCAAGTTCGGCCGCTGGCTGCCCCTGCTGCTCCACGTGCCGCTGTTTACCGGCATCCGCATCCACGAGGGCAATACGGTGGAAGATACGGCGGGGTGCATCTTGCTGGGCAAAAAATCGAACGAGGGGGTGTTGTG